>Ga0209208_10007263_pt1 | contig 15065 bp, 14 predicted proteins | sample S1TSphfallax_3_FD_187694 | JGI IMG/M metagenome (GOLD analysis project Ga0209208, IMG submission 187694) | Host-associated microbial communities from peat moss isolated from Minnesota, USA - S1T2_Fd - Sphagnum fallax MG (SPAdes) (version 2) | ecosystem: Host-associated > Plants > Peat moss >...
ATGCTTCTTGAATCGCGTTGCACCAACATGCAAATCCTAAGCAACTGAGCTTCACGAATTCAAGTACTTCTGTATTGGCTGACATTTTGGTCATGATTGCTTGCAGGGATCGACGTGCAGCTACGTTTAAATAGAGATTATGACATCAGTTTTGCAACATCATCAGTGTAAATCTTGTCTTTTTTCTTTTCCCTTTGATCTAATTGTGTTCAGAAAGAGGTTTGGTGGTGGGTGGGGAGACAAAGGGAGAGATATGAGAGGAATGAAGCTGAAAAAACAAACAGGAAATCCAAGTCCCTTGGGATCTAGATCATCACTGAAAATGGAGTTTTTTGGTCTATATGGATTGGAACTATCTATGCTTTTGGGATTTGGATCATCACAGAATCTATCACTAAATGGATTGGGCGGCCAATTCAGCCACTTTGTAAGTCAAATTACATGACAGAATATGCCAGTATAGGGGCATATTTTTATTATCTGCCAGATTATGTTCCATAGTCAGCAGTTTTAAATTTGAAATTGCATAATGAAGGGCAACCAAATAGATCAAACCTTGTCCCCAAGAGAATTGTAAGAAAATAAATCTAGAGGACATTGCAAGAGAAATAAGGCTGCAAACCACAAACCGGAAGTTGGTGACCACAGGACCAGCAATTTGTTCATCAGTATTCCATCAACATCACACTTGCACTAAATAGCCTTCAACCCACAAACACATCCAGAAAACAAAATTCTGAATGCTGATATCAAGTATAGATTGGAAAAAAGGAGAGAGTTTCATGCTCACTCACAATAAATCTGGAGCAGCATGAGAAGGGCCTTCCATTGCTGCACTGCCATGACCACAAAGAAAGCAAAAGAAGCACAACCCAACCCAAAGGCTTCAAATGGAAGTTTGGGTTGGGAGTCTCCCAATAGAGAACTGTGGCTTCAATTTTCTGCCTACCATACCAGGAAACTGTAGCTTCACCAGTGATCACATTTTCATGGTCACTGTGAAGCACTTTAAAGATCAATCTGCTTCATAAGTACTGAGAAGGGTTTTTATGTTTACGTTTTAAGTCAACCTAAAAAGAAAAGTGAGAGATGATCCTATGATAAAGTCTTGGATAGTTCAGATTTGACAACAAACCAGCAGTAATCAGCAAGCATAAAAAAGAGAAAACGCCCAGCAAAAGTGAAAACAATGAGATAAATCATTGACAGTTTGAACTGCAACAGACATATGCATGTTGAGAAACCTTCAACAGTGACACGTATGGCATTCACCACCGACCATAACCCCCACTTCAAGCACTGTATGGATCAACTCAGCTGTCATTTATCATCGAGAACAATCTCCAGAGTCTGACATGCATCACTAACCAGAGCAGCCACATGCTTTTTCAGCAATCCTTCAGGCGATTTGTATGTGTATGAACAAGCTAGAATACCATACAAGGAAAAACTACTGTAATTGGGTCATTACACGGTTTGGGGCTCTATGAAGACTACTCAGCAACAAGGAAAAAGAATAACCAGTTCTCTGTTCTACATAAACCTAGAATTGGTTCTCTCCTCCAACAAATCCTGCTGTAATTTGTGCACTCTGGTGAGCATATTCTGGAATTGGGTTGTGGGTGCACCAAGTCCTTGTGGAGACACTTTCCTATTCCCTGTCATCAAAGAAGTGAACTACCACATTTCGTGAGGCAATCCAAAGGTCATCACAAGTTGCCTTCATCTCACTACAGCAAGGCCTTTGACGACAAGAAAAATTGCAGTCACCGAATGGAATGTGATACACATTCTAAAACAAGACCTTCAATGAATCCAAAGACTCTGGAAGAAAGAGGAGCTGTGTCACAGAATGGGAAATAACCTAAGAAGGCCCTTCAACTCAATATAGCACATGCACAAGTTAGACAAACGAAAAGATCTGTATAGATTTTCTGTTTCCTTTCTTTGTAGATAGCCCTCCTAATCCCTAAACCTAGCAGTGAACTTACAGACATCCTTTTTACACTTTGTCCTTGGAAGTGATGAAATCCAAAACCATGAAAGACACGCACACAAACAATTTTTCCGTGATTCTGCAATTGCCTCCTCAAACTTCAAGAATCAAAACAATCAAGGAGTTCATAATCGGTGGGCGACCTTCACCTTTTTTTGTGATTTTTTGGCTGAGGTTCAGGAATCGAAACCCTCTCTACTTGTCCTTTGTTGAAACCCCGTACTTCTCTTGAAGTTTGGTGAGTTCCTCCTCCTTCTTGCGCTGGTCGAACTTCTTCGACATCTTGGCATGCTGATAATACAACACGATCAAATACCGGTTGGCGACGTTGAAGCCCGAGAGATGGTCCACTGCATTCTTGGCATCGTAGATGTCCTCGTAGACCACGAAAGCCGTGCCTCGGGTATCCTTGTTAGTGCCGATGCGAATCTGACGAATCGCACCATACTTGCCGAAGATATCGTACATCTCCTCGGAGGAGATGTTGAACGGCAAGTTCCTTATGTACAGCACTCTGTTCACTTCCGGCGGTAACCGAGCGTTCCCTCTCCTGATACTCAACGCTGCCATCGCTCGAGCTTCCAAAAAACACAAAAAATAACACCGAGGCAACGAAGAAAATACCGCAAACGCTCAGAAGCACTGATACACAACAACAGAGAATTAGAGAGAGCCGAGAATCAAAGCGGAGCTTCAACAACTGTGTAACCGCGGAATCGCTACACTTGCTTTCTAGGGTTTCGCGATACTTTCCTCTTTTAGGGTTTTATCAAACTGCTGGTTTGGTCACGAGAGTGAAGTTGTTGTGTTCCCCTGAAAGTTTTGCTCTTTTTGCCTTGGTCGGTTAAACCCTGAAAATACAAAGAAAAAAAAAACATAGCAGGTCTCTTTGCAGACAGGAGAAGGGCCTGTTTTCACACCCCTTCCAGAATTTGAGGTGCCTTTGTGAGTCTGAAGGCTGAGTGGAAGGTACCCAAATTTCCTGAAGGGTCTGAAAGCAGCAGACCCTTCTAATGCGTGAAGAAGGGGCTTGGGTTTTTTTTTTCTGAAAACTGGTACCTTACAAGGTTATAAGGATCAGCACAAAATTATGGCCAAGGAGTCACCATAATATACAAAGGAAAAAATTGTCTAATTTTTGTTTTATATGTACATTTTTCAAGGGAAATTTGAGAATCACATCTTATGCTCCTGTGAAAAAAAAATAAAAGAATGAACTCTCACATTCCCAATTGAAAAATTTGAAGGAGAAAAGATGAAAAAATGAACTCTCACACTCCCAATTGAAGGATTTGAATTTGAAGACCAGTTTTTCAAATTTTGTTTCAGTTTTGGCACATGCTTTGATGACCACAGTGAAGCAGCACCCACCAGCCAATCATGAAGGATGAATGGTGAGTGATGAGAAAACAATTTTCTGTTAAGTTCCAGTTCCATATCTAACCATGGTAGTTAGTTAGTGTAGTTGCTTTTTTTTGCTCTATGTATACCCACGACCTCCTCCTTGTGGCTTTATAGTAGGTAGGTAGGAAAAACAGCCTTTATCTATCTATAAACCATCTCATTGGTATCTCATTGCTGAATAATTATTTTATTTAGAAAAATTAATTTTGGCACAATTTTTTTAAAATTAATGTTTCTAATTCCAACAAAACTTTATTAAATTGAAAAATGTCCAGCACAAAAAGCTTTGATCCTAGAACTTCCCCTGCAAGACATATTGCACTAACCATTGGCATACCAATAATGGGCATTAAAAAATACGATTTATTTTTTAGATTTAGACACAAAATCAAAAAGAGAAAAAAATTAAAAACCTTGCGATAAATTTTTAAAAAAAACACAATTCTCTCTTGTGAGCTGCACTATCAGGCAGGCCAGGCCCATCAAAAGGGCTGATAAATAGATTTTCGGCTTCAATAAAAAATAATTTAAAAAAATTCAGCAAAAAAAAGACCTTAATAATTTTCTAAAATTTCAGCATTTAAAAAATAATATCATTTTTTGCCAAACCTGAAAAGATACTATTATTAACTCAGTTGAGGTTCATCCATCACAACTGAGTAATAACGGGCATCATCCGATGGATGGTGCGCTGGTGGGTGCTGGGCATCCAATGGACGGTGCGCTGGTGGGTGCTGGGCATCCAATGGATGGTGCAGCTGGTGGGTGCTGGTTCATTTGCGGACTGTTTGAACTTCAAAAGACTTTGAGGCCGAATTTGAAAACTGGGTCCCATTTCCTGTACACACATACATACACACTCCCCCCCAAGACAAGAAATTGTATAAATCTAAAATTTTAATTAAAAATGAAAAAATGAAAAATTCTATGCATATAATAAAAGTTCAACTACTAATTATAAATCCATCAATTACCTATAACAATTGGTATTTATTTTACCTATGAATTTTCTTTTAAATTTGATCCTTTGTGTAAGAAGAGTTATCCTAATTGTTACTTTCTTAAAATTTATCCTCAAGGTTAAGGGGGTTTGGTATATGATTTTTCACACCCTAAGGGCAAGGATATATATATATACCCAAATTTAAAATAAAAATAAAAATCTTTGGTTTAAGAGTATGTATGATTTTTTTTTCTTTCCCTTTAAATATTACCCTTTTAGGATACAAGCTATTAAGTTTTTTGCTGAAATTTTACTTTAAGGTAAATAAATATGGGGTGCTAGTCTAATTATACCATGAGGGGTAAGAGTAAAAATTAGGGAAAATACCCTTTGGGTTTTTAAAAAACTCATTGGAAACAAGCTTATACGGATGATTATATACGAGTCCATTGTTGAATACGTATTAAATACATAACGAAGTACGTATTACGACTGCGGCCTGCGAGTCGGGGCGGCATACCACCCTGCCTGCTAGGGTTTCCGGCCCTGGCGTCGTCTTCTTCAATTCCCGCGCAGAGCATTGTTGCACTTGCGAGGGGGTGGCGTGATCGATCGAGAGGAGAAGGAACAAATAGTGGCGTGCGCAAGAGTGGCTTGCTGCAGCCAGCGAGTTGTAGCAAAGCGAGTCTCTGAGTTGGTGGGGAGTGTCTGTGGAACGAGCACAGGATGGCGCAGGAGGTGACGCAGGTCCTGCTGAATGCGCAGTCGGCAGATGGCGTTGTGCGCAAGGTTGCAGAGGAGAGCTTGAAGCAATTCCAGGAGCAAAATCCTGCGGGTTTTCTAATCTCCCTCTCGCATGAACTCGCCAACAATGAGAAACCCCCTGATAGTCGTAAGCTTGCCGGGCTTATTCTCAAGAACTCATTGGATGCCAAGGAGACCGGGCGTAAGCAAGAGCTAGTCAGTCGATGGATCTCCTTGGATCCAACCGTGAAGGCGCAAATCAAGGGGGCGCTTTCGCAAACCTTGTCTTCCGTGGTCCCTGATGCGAGGCATACTTCCGCGCAGGTGATCGCCAAAATTGCGGCTATCGAGCTTCCTCAGGGAGAATGGCCGGAGCTTGTTGGATCATTGCTGGCCAACATGGGGGGGTTGCAAGTGCAGCAACCGGCGCACCTGAAGCAGGCGACGCTGGAAACCCTAGGGTATGTCTGCGAGGAGGTATCGGCCGAGAGTCTGGCGCAAGAGCAGGTGAACTCCATCTTGACCGCCGTCGTACAGGGCATGAATGCTTCGGAGACTAGCAACGATGTCAGGTTGGCGGCCACTAATGCTCTTTACAATGCCTTGGATTTCGCTCAAACGAATTTTGAGAATGATATGGAAAGGGATTACATCATGAGAGTGGTGTGCGAGGCGACATTGTCACCAGACAGTCGAGTGAGGCAGGCTGCGTTTGAATGTCTGGTCTCGATTGGTTCCACATACTATGAGAAACTGGCGCCCTACATGCAGGACATTTTTGCAATCACATCCAAGGCTGTAAAGGAAGACGAGGAACCAGTGGCTTTACAGGCAGTCGAGTTCTGGAGCTCAATCTGTGATGAGGAGATCGAGATTCAGGAGGAGTACAGTGGGGACTCTGAGGTGCCATATTTCCAGTTCATCAAAAAGGCATTGCCAGCCTTGGTGCCTATGTTACTGGAGACTTTGACAAAGCAGGACGAGGAGCAAGATCAAGAAGAGGGAGCTTGGAATCTTGCCATGGCAGGAGGCACTTGCTTGGGCCTAGTGGCTAGAGCAGTGGGTGATGATATTGTTCCGTTAGTGATGCCCTATGTACAAGAGAATGTGTCCAAGCCAGATTGGCGGTGTAGAGAGGCTGCCACTTATGCTTTCGGTTCCATTCTGGAGGGGCCATCCTTGGAGAAGCTTGCCCCATTGGTAAATGTGGCATTGAACTTCATGCTGAGTGCCATGAAGGATGAGAATAACCATGTGAAGGATACCACAGCCTGGACATTGGGAAGGATTTTTGAGTTTCTTCATGGGCCAAATGTGCAATTCCCAATTATTACTCAAGAGAATCTGCCCATGATTCTTAAAGTGCTTCTAGAAAGCATCAATGACACACCTAATGTGGCTGAGAAGGTTTGTGGAGCAATCTACTTCTTGGCACAAGGTTATGAGGATAATTCAGGAGGTCCATCACCTCTGTTGCCCTTTTTCCAAAATATTGTTCAAGTGCTTCTGGCTACAACAGATAGAGAGGATGCAGGCGATTCACGACTTCGGACGTCAGCCTATGAGACGTTGAATGAGGTTGTGAGAATCTCAACACAGGACACTGCTGCAATGGTGATGCAGCTAGTGCCTGTCATTATGCAGAAGCTTAACCACACGCTGGAGATGGCTGTTCTCTCCTCTGATGACAGAGAAAAGCAGAGTGAACTTCAGGCCCTGTTGTGTGGAGTATTGCAGGCAAGCGCAAAGCCAGTGCTCATGATTTCAAATGGATGTTCTCAATGACCTAGTTGTTCTGATTGCAATTTTGTTTCCTTACTGACAGTTACTCTTTTCCATGGTCTGAGGTGAAATTTTTTGAGGATTGTAGCATTCTTCTTGTTCAAATCTAAGTAATTATTCTGCATTGGGTTTATGCAGGTCATTATCCAAAAGCTGGGAGCATCAGACACAACCAAGTTAGGAATAGTGCAGTATGGAGATCAGATGATGAGTCTGTTCCTCCGTGTGTTTGCCTGCCGGAGTGCTACAGTCCATGAAGAAGCTATGCTTGCAATTGGGGCATTGGCATATTCAACAGGTCCTGAGTTTGGCAAGTACATGCCAGAGTTTTATCGGTACTTGGAAATGGGTCTCCAGAACTTTGAAGAGTACCAGGTGTGTTCAAAGGATTCATACTGGAGGCCTTCTTGTATGTTAAAAGTCTTGTACATAGTCATGTGCTATGTGATTTTCCCCACATTGGATTTCCTGTCTTTTGTATTCTAGTTCATAGTATTCTCTGCTACAAGTTTTTCTAAAGATCAGTTTGATTTGTACAGGTGTGTGCTGTCACAGTGGGTGTGGTTGGTGATATCTGTCGTGCGTTGGATGACAAAGTGCTACCTTTTTGTGATGGTATCATGACACAATTGCTGAAGGATCTTTCCAGCAACCAACTGCATCGCTCTGTGAAGCCTCCCATATTCTCTTGCTTTGGGGATATTGCCTTGGCAATTGGGGAGCACTTTGAAAAATATCTCATTTATGCAATGCCCATGCTCCAGGGTGCTGCTGAGCTTACAGCCCAGCAAGCAATTCGTGATGAGGAGATGATAGATTACAACAATCAGCTACGAAGTGGAATCTTGGAAGCATATTCTGGAATCTTCCAGGGGTTTAAGACCAATAAGGCTGAGCTGATGGTCCCCTATGCAGGCCATATCTTACAATTTATTGAGAATGTTTACCAGGACAAGGAAAGGTATGTATGCTGTTGCATTGTGCAAGAGTTTCCTACCATTTGGAACATTACTTTTCACTACGACACAGCTAGATCACCTTGTGGTTACATGCCTGTTCATTTTAGCACCCCTCATTTTGAGTTGAGAGATGGTGGCAGAGGGCAGTGTTTAAAGTTTACATGGTGCATGTGCACTGTCTTGTCAAGCTCTGCAGTTTGCACCTTAGCTCTCCACTTCCCTCTGTCTTTTACACCAGCACTTATGCTCAGACACTTTCTTTGTGTGTTTGTCTTCTGATTCTGATTTCTGTCAATTCCTGCTGCAGGGATGACTCTGTGACTAAGGCAGCAATTGGGGTGATGGGAGATCTGGCTGACACTTTGGGACCCAGTGCTGCACCTTTGTTCAACCAAGCTGTGTTCTATAAGGACTTTGTTGATGAGTGCACATCATCAGACGATCAGCAGTTGAAGGAGACAGCAGAATGGGCTCTTTCAACCATCAACCGCATAACCAACACAGGCTGAGGCTGCTTTTGAAATCTTTTGTGATTTGAGATGTTGTCTTCCCTGCTTTACTCTTTACTCATGACTATTGCCAATGATTGTTTCTGCATAACATGTAGTTACACAATACTCACAGAAGAATTGGCTGCTAGGTCTGGTTGTGTTTTGAGTATGATAATGAGAGGCTGCTGGGTAGTGCCAGTGCTCAATGAGGCTTTTCAGTGTGGACACTCTGTGAATCAGAGACCGATAACTAGTACAATTTTCTTGTGGGGTTGAGAATTTCATTCCAATCCCCATCCCCTATTCCATCCTGCAGCCCCAATCTTTATGTTTAAGTTGCATACAGCCCATAGAATTTTGGTGAAAGTGTTGTGGCTGTCTCAATATAGGATAGATCATGCAGAGTGCTCGTACAAATTGGCAGTAAACTACTGCAGGAGGCAAAACCCCTATGGCTGTTCCATTGTCCGTCCAGTGAAACTACAAATTGTCGCTCAATGTTCACAATCAATTATGCAAAGGAGCATCCACTCTCACCCTGTATTTACTTGGGGCACAAATGGTTTGAAACATGTCCACCTCTATTAGTAGTTTCATTGGGTGCTTAAGATGTGAGTAGTTTCATGTTGTACTGCTCAATTTCAGTAATACAGATGAGGAGGTATGTGTGTTGGGACTCTCTTTGCTTGGTTTCAGCACAAGACTTCTACACTGGTTGCAGCATTATGACTAAATTGTCATTAGCAGGTTACTCGGTGTTTGTCTATCGAACTTTTTTGTTGCAGTAAAATCATTGAACTTTCTTTGAAGTTTATTTTTGCCTCTAATTTGTTCAATTGAAGATTTCTCTTCCCAACAGTAGTTTTCAGTGTATTATATGCATAGTCTGGAGTTTTCTGTTCCTTAATTATTGTGCATAAATAGGTGAATTAACTCTTGACTGTCACAACAGTTTGGTGTTTTATAAGTAATTTAATAGTTCTCAAGTGGTGGTTCTTGAAACTAAAAAGACAATGAAGATTTTGCACCATCAATCAATTTTTTATATTCTGGAGTTCAAATTAATAAGCATCTCCCGTTGTATGGGTTTGATGTCAACAATCTCATAAGTTACTTTAACCAAGTTAATTTTACTTTAGTTTGTGCTTCATGCACTTAGCTTTTTTGAAATTATGAGATACTTGAGTTAAGTTTAGTTAAGTGCCACATTACATATGATGTTCCCCTAGTTAAGTGGAGATAATATTTACATAGGTTGATGATCTTGTGCATACAATCATAGTGTTTGTCCACAGATCTTTTGCATGTGAGTTGTTTATCTCTTATTAAGGAGTCACTTACATTAGAACTCTTGCCCCGTGAACTATAGAATTTCATGATACTTTGTTTTTTGGATAAGACCATGGGCAATCCCATAGGCCATCACTCAAGGGCATTTGTTTCTAGTATAAACCCAATTTGGACTAAAGAACAAACACATGACGTTCTCATGGCCTTATCTTTTTTTCTTTGATGTTCACAATCTCCTTTATTTTGTTCACAAAATCAAAATGTTGTGACAACAAAATTGAGGACTTCTCTCCAAGAAATTTTATAATTTTATCATGACAATAAGTCTTCATATGTGAAAGTCATGAATTCTTTTCTTTTGGCTGAAATGCGATATAATTAAACATTTTCAAAGAGGGCCCATGAAATTGAATTTTAAAATTTTAAAAGTAGAGATTGTTCAAGGTGGTCAAAGAGTTGGGCCTGAATAAGTACCTCAAGGACCCAAACAACATTATTTCTAGTAGTCCATGTGAGATTCCAACAAGACTTTCAATGAACCTGGGTCTCAAATTACCCTAGCATAAACCCAAAATGACCACCCTTTGCACTTTGGACCAATGAAAGATATTAGATTTTTATGGTCCTAAGCCCAAGCCCATCCATTAGCGGAAACCAGTCCTAAAAGTATGTCAAAGCTCAAAGGTGGATTGTAAAGTTCGTAGCAACTAACAACCCCTAGGCCTGAATTTGAATTTTAACCATGAAGAGGCAAACCAACTGGTGGACGGTCAGCCATTTAATGCTAATTAATGCTGAGGATCCTTGACAGTGGACATACTTCAGGAAATTGGAAGAAACAACCCTGGCCTCTTCAGTGGATATACTAAACCTTTTTCTCTGCACGCAGCCCCCAAAATGCTTGCATTGCAAATGTGCAATTGGCTTGAACCAATGGTTGCTTGGAGAGTAGAAGAGTGATCTGGATTGGTTAATCAAGACCCAGAGATTACATTTGTGTATATGGCTGATACTGTAATTTTAAGACAACTTCGGCAACTAATCAGAGTAAAGAAATATGGAAACAAATACAGAAACCAGTTGAAAAGACACTACCTGAGTGAAGATAATAAGAAACATATGCATTGGGAGTGGGTGTTTCCTTGCCGAATAGAGGCAAAATGGCAGAGAGAAGAATCAGATATCATCTCTCTCTTCTGACTCATTGAATCCCACAAAAACCAGGTTACAAATCATCTAGTGAAGAATTAGGTATCTCTCAATTCTCACTCAAGGAATCTGAACAAACCAACTAACACATTGTCTAGTGAAGAATTTAGGTATCTCTTTCTTCTCACGTGAGGAATCCTAACAAAATCAGCTTACACATCATCTAGAGAAGAATCCACTCTCTCTCTCTCTTCTAACTCAAGGAATCCTTACAAACCAGCTTCCACATCATATAGTCTATCACAGAATTGAAGATTGAAGTGCTTCATTCTTCAGGTTTCACATGGCTCATTGGATTATCTTGACTGGTGGTAGAATGGGGTTTACCTGCCCAGAAAGTTCTGGCACTCCTGTAGAAATGTAAACTGATCCATTGATCATCAGTATGCTACCAAAAGCTGATCATGATCCTGATGTCAAAGTAGGTGCATCATCATCCTTGATGGCTCTAATGTCTCCCTGCCCAGTGGCTTCCAACCTTGGGCTCTCTGTCTCCAGTGCTATGGTACTCAAAGGGGGGTTTGGAGCGAATACTCCTGTCTCTCATCCTCTTTCATGTTATATAAGAGACTTATGGTCGGGGGTAAAAAAAATTGCAAGAGAATGGAAAATTTCTAGTGGTACAAACTCAGGCTTGGTATTGTTAACAGAAAGCCTACAAGACAATAGCTGCTTTTTCCTGAGGTAGATGAGATGCAGGGTTTGCTATGATTGGCTCATAGTGATCTGCACCTGCACTGCACCAACCTGTTACCCAAACCCAATTGTTCATCATCAGTCTTCCATAGAACTTTTACAAGATGCTGAGTCCAGCTCCAAGGAAAATGTGACAGCTCCATGTATTTGCTTGATCACTTCATGTAGGATAAAGCATATCATTAATTCTGGTGACATTCTCCACAGAATTTCATACATACATAACAAATCCCAAACTCTTGCATCAGCTTACCCTTGCAAACAAATATGTCCTAGTATGGAGGAGACAAGTTGGTGAAACAAATCTTTAATGGCAGGATGTTCTCTACAAACAACAGTCAAATTAGAGGTGCACATTGTACCTGTTCCCTTCATGAAAAGGAAGACAGGTGGATGGCGGATTTGAGCTTGTGGACTGGGCCGATGAGGAAGGAAAAACAAACAGTTGCTGCTCTCCACCATCGCATCAGTCCCATGTGCCTGGACCTGGAAACCCAATACAAAGCACTGATTCATGGTTTGGAAGAGATCAATCAGGTGAGACATATACTGGCACCTAGCATCATGGAGCCCCTCTTACTTACAGCAGTAGTGATTAAAGTTCAATGGCATGTACTGCTACTAGGTTTGCCTCCCATACACTAGAACAGATGTTATCACCAACCATTTTGAAGTGCAACCAACTGCATGTCCAAAGACAAAACACCATGCAAAGAACTCTAAATTCAACACCAGAAACTCAAGGTCTGCATTTGTTCAGACCAACCAAAGGTAGGATAGTGTAAAAGTGCAAAAACAACATACCACAAAGATTTCACGTTCATACTCTGAAGCCAGACATTGAATAGCAATGTCATCCCCAAAAGCTGCTGCTCGTCCTTCTCGGTTCTCATCAACGCTCAACAAACCTTCTTCAGTATACTGTAGAGTAATTATATCATATTCATCATTGCAACTGCCAGATACTGACATATACTTTGCCCAGCTCTCCCCATTGGTGACTGGAATGCAGCGATCCTTCATAATTGACTCTGCTGCTGAGTCCCTGTCAAACATGGAAACAACATATGAGATTAACCAGAGTTTCTGACCTTGGATCACCTCATTTGATCACCTCACTTGATCATGTGGTGGTCACCTTCCTATCCACATACATCTTGACCAGCAGGTGAGAATAAATAACAGCAGCTGACAAATCAGTGGTTCAGATATGATCAACAAACTAACAGGCTATCTCATATCTATGAGATTGCACAAAAATCTTCACAGCAACACTTTGAAGGGAACACAACAAGTGCAGTTGTAACTTTATGAGAGTCACTCACTAAGAGTCAGACCTTCACTTTCATCATGAATAGCAGTGACGAGCTGCCATGGCTACCCACTCACTTCATCAGCTCCAGACAGAGGGTGTAGTCAGGTACATAATAAATCTGCCCAAAACTTTGGGCAAAACATTATACAAAATCTGCATCAAGAGTTTCCGTCACATTTCAGAAAGCAACAGGAAGACTCCATCATGATGTTGGCTAGCAGTACGCAAGAGACATTACTGCCTCTGACATTACAAAATCAATCTGCTCATATTTCAGCTAGATTATTCAAAGTGATGTGAAATGATGAAAATTGCTTTAAACACACAATAATCTACAGTTTTTGTTAGTGCCCTGGGTAGGACAGGCTCTAGGGTCCCAAGCAAACAAAACCATATTGCTAGGGACAAGTCCCAGAGGTCCCAGGACATTGGATTTCACCAACAGGAAACTCTGCAAGGGTCAAGATCTCTATCAAATGTAAGCAGTCCCAACATAGCTGCTGTAAGTAGATATAATTGTGTTTCTTAACATATGCTGTATTGATCTAAAGGTCAATGTGAAACGATGAAAATTGCTTTCAACACAATCTACAGTTCCTGCTAGTGCCCTAGGTAGGACAGGCTCTAGGGTCCCAGCAAAAAAAAGCCATATTGCTAGGAATGAGTCCTCAAGGTCCTGGGACATTGGCGCCAACAGGGAAGTCTCCAAGGCCTGCTTCAAGATCTCTATCAAACGGAAGCAGTCCCAAAAATCCCAATATAGCTGAAAGTGGATTTGATTGTGTTTCATAACATCGTGCACTGGGAGGTTTTCAAGAGTTTTCTGTGGGCCATATTGCTCCAAAGGTCTGATCACAACAGCCTCGTCAGTTGGAACATATGAGGATGCAGCTTGTTGGGTGTGATTGGGAAAAGGCTGCATACCTCGAGACACCAACCTGAACAAGTTCCTCGATGCTGGCATCCAAGGCTTCTCTGTCAGTCTTTCTGGCAAGGAGTTTCACATCCTGAAGGATATGGACTCCCCATCCGGTCGTCACATCGGGCGAGTACAAATGGCTAACCATGTCGTTGACAGCCTGCTGATCGACAGTGCAGCTCTGGAACTCCTTCAGAAACCGCTTCACGGTGCGCAACCTGACCTCCAGCGGCGATTCCCGCAACTGCATTGCTCGCTGGAACGCGGTGAAAAGACAGTTCCCATCCGCCTCCACATCTCCCCCGTGGTGCAATGTGAAAACGATGGACACCGCTTCAGTAGGATGTGTCCATAGCACACCGCGTGATGCTACGTTCTTGAGCGCTTGCAGCTGCAAGGACTCCAGACCTCCCACGCCTTCCCACTCCACCTTGTTGTTGCCTCCCAGAACTGAAGTGGGAGAATGAACGTGATCTGTAGGTTCGAGCATCAAGCTTGCGGCGGCGTCGGGGGCGGTGACGTGAGAAGGCCGCGGCCCTGGTGATCTCCACACCTCCACCATCGTCTCTCCATCAAACTGCGCGTCCTTTCCCATACCGGTGATTGCGATACAACGCGTGGGAGGGGAGGAAACCTTAACGACGAGCACCGGCGTAGTAGGACTGGAGTACCGTAGTAGACAATATTACGGCGACACACTCAGAGCATCACGCGCACATTTTCGCTTCAGTTTTACAGCTTCCAGTCTCTGTCATGCTCACAGTTTGTCTCCCTCAAGAAACTGTAGATGGATACTCTCGTGGAGAAATCTAGATCTGGAAAACAAGCCGAAGGAATGACATCAAGCGAAGCGGAGATCGGACAAGGAGGAGGTCTTACAGTCCTCTAGAGCACAGGACACAAATGTAGTTCCTCCGTCAAAGAAAGAAAAGGAACTGCAGCTCAAAAAAGATAAACAAAGCGAGAGACAGAGAGAATGAGACTGAGAAATAGGTCGCACCAGGAACGAAAGAAGAACGCCGTATCAGGAAGGACCGGAGGAGTCCAAAAGGAGCTGAACAAGAAGCCGCCGAAGTTCTCGGCAAGCTAGGCCACAGGAAACTTAAAGGCCGAGCTCCTTTATTAACGTTGCCTGCAACCACCTACCTCCACACTCCAGATTCAGCCCGAAAACGCTCTTTAGGAGTCGAAGAAAGAACAGACAGACCCTCGTGCAGCAGCAGAAACAAATGATTGCTCGTCCCAGAAAAAAGGGGAAAAGAAAGCTTGCGCCCGATCAAAAACTCGAAAATGAAGGAGTCAAAAAAAAAAAAAAAA
>Ga0209208_10007264_pt1 | contig 15064 bp, 11 predicted proteins | sample S1TSphfallax_3_FD_187694 | JGI IMG/M metagenome (GOLD analysis project Ga0209208, IMG submission 187694) | Host-associated microbial communities from peat moss isolated from Minnesota, USA - S1T2_Fd - Sphagnum fallax MG (SPAdes) (version 2) | ecosystem: Host-associated > Plants > Peat moss >...
GCCGCCCTGGCCACGGCCTTGGCCCTGCGGAGCCTGACCGTCGCGCCGAGGTTGGCCGCCTCGGCCGTGGGCATGGCCGGCGGCTTGGCCGCCGCCGTGATTGCGACCGGCGCCCTGGCCGCCGCCGCCTGGGCGACCGCGACCGCCGCCCCGGGGCTCGTCCCGGCGATTCGACGTCTCGCCGCGGGACGCCGTCATTTCGGCGGTGGCCTTAGCCATGACGCGGAGCGCGGGGTCCCGCCGGCGATCTTCCGCCGGGATGGTCTGGCGGGTGACGCGCTGGATATCGCGCACCAGCGGACGCTCATCGTCGGCGCATAGGCTGATGGCCTGGCCCGACGCGCCGGCCCGCGCGGTGCGGCCGATGCGGTGAACATAGGCTTCGGGCACGTAAGGCAGTTCGAAATTGATCACATGACTGACGCTGTCGATATCGATGCCTCGGGCGGCGATATCGGTGGCCACGAGCGCCCGGCAGGCGCCGGCCTTGAAGGCGGCCAGCGCCCGTTCCCGCTGGCTCTGGCTCTTGTCGCCGTGGATGGAGGCCGCCGTGACGCCTGCGCCCTCCAGATGCTTGGCCACCCGATCCGCGCCGCGCTTGGTGCGGGTGAAGACAATGGTGCGGGCGAGCGCCGCATCGGCGAACAGTTCGGCCAGCAGTTCGCGCTTATAGTCGGCCTCCACGAAGATGATCCGCTGATCGACCCGCTCCGCCGTGGTGGACGTGGGGGCGACGCTGACCTTCAGCGGCTCTTTCAATAGCTCCCCAGCCAGCTTGCCGATCTCGGTCGGCATGGTGGCGGAGAAGAACAGGTTTTGGCGCACCTTGGGCAGGTGCGAGACGATCCGCCGGATCGGCTGCAAAAAGCCCAGGTCCAGCATCTGGTCGGCTTCGTCCAGGACCAGGATTTCGGTCTCGGAGAGTTGGCAGGTCTTTTCGCCCAGGTGGTCGATCAGACGGCCGGGCGTGGCCACCAGCACATCGACGCCTGTGGCCAACGCCTTGATCTGGGGGCCATACTTGGCGCCGCCGAACACCACGGTCGTGGTGAAGCCTAAATGCTTGCCATAGGTCTTGAAGCTTTCGGCGATCTGGGTGGCCAGCTCCCGCGTCGGCGACAGCACCAGCACGCGGGCGCCGCGCTTGGGCGCCGGCTTACGGTCGGCGGCCAGGCGGTGCAGGATGGGCAAGGCGAAGGCGGCGGTCTTGCCGGTGCCGGTCTGGGCGATGCCCAAAAGGTCGCGGCCGGCCATCACGCCAGGGATCGCCTGGGCCTGGATGGGTGTAGGGGTTTCATAGCCTTCGCTCGCCAGCGCCTTAAGCAGCGGCGGACAGAGGCCGAGGTCGGTAAATGTGGTCATGGGAGCTTTCACGTCGGGCCGCGAGGCGGCGGCCGAACGCATCGGTCGCGCCAATCCTAGCTAGGCTTTTTCAGGGGAGCGCCCCGCGTTGCCTGGGCGATCTATGCGGTCATCTTCAAGGCGCTCGACAGGCAAGACGTGGGCAAAAAATCCACATCCCTCACGCGGCTGGAGCGCCGGTGCGCGAAGTTTATAACGCGCCAAAATTGTATACGCCGGTCGGGGCGGAAAAGTCAAGCGTTGCTTTGTGGGGCGGCTTTGAGCGCTACATCGCCCTATCGTAGAGACATAATTTCACGTCGGGCCGAAGCTGCTGGAGCAAATCCATATCCTTGATGTTGCGGCTGATAAGGACAGCGCCGGCTTCATGAGCGCCGAGAAAGATCAGCGCGTCATTGAGCAATTTGCGGCGATCGTCCTTCAGCAAGCCCTGGGTGCGGGCCAGGACGCCCGCAAGCAGGGAGGCCTCAAGCCACGCCTCTGTGGAGGGCGACGCCGTCCGCCCTGGGTCGGTACGGGCGAGGGTCTCACGCAGCACCCGGGCGACGGCGGGCGTACCCTTATGCGCGGGGTCGAGCAGGCCGAGATTGGCGGCGATTTCGCCTAAGGCGACCGCCGAATGGATAACTTCCGCCGTCGCGACCCGAGCCGCGAAGTCCGTGGGCAGCCTCGCCGCCTGGGCGTCGATGTAAACGGTGGTATCGAGCATGAGCGTCGCATCGGCGGGGATCGCGTGTAAGCTAAAGGGCAGATCGTCACGCGCGCGATACGCCAACGTCGTCCTGTACCGACCTGGATCGTGGCGCTCGAACGGCCTCGGCTCAGAACTCAAGCTCAAAGTCCGCAGGCAACCTGGCGCCGCGCGTCACCAGCCACGCGCCGAAATCGTCGTCGCCTGCGGCGAGCGCGAGGGCGGCCGTTAGAAGATCTGTGTCGTTATCCACGCCAATCTTCGCCCGCGCCGCCTCCAGCAACCCAGGATCGACCCGCACGCTCACCTTCTTCGACGCGCCTTGGCCCAAGACGCCCTTGGCGCCGAGCGCAATAAGCGCATGTTGAACGCGCAGCGTTGAAACGCCTGACAATTTGAGCGCGGCTGATCGGCTTACTCTACGACCTGGGACCAGGGACGATTTGGGCTCCGCCATGACGCCTCCCCTTACGTCCGACAGATAGAGCATAAATGTCCGACGCTTTGCAAGCGGTGTGTAATTGGTATCCTGTCGCCGTAATTCGCCGTAATTCCCTGGTCGCCGTAATTCCCTGGTCCAGGTCCTGCGTGTGTTTGCGCCGCGACAAGATCGTCACGGTCGCATCTAAGGCTGACCTATGCGTCACGTTGCTAACGCCGATCAGGACTCATCGATCTTTACAATCCCCAGCTTCGCCAAAGCTAAAATAATCCTGCCCCCCAAATCCCATACCCTGGGCTCATTCACGGCGGCCCGCGGGTGTTCATGGTGGTAGTGGTGCAGGCCCTCGCCCGCGAGCAGACAACTGAGGATCAGGTTGTCGCGCGCTTCGGTTCGGGCCTGAGGCGCCTTGGAGCCGAACATGTGGCCGAAGGAGTTCACCGACCAAGTCAGCTGATGCAGCAAGATCACGCGGACGCACCCCGCCCAGAGCATGCAGCGCCCCGCCTCCAGATAGCCGCCGGCCAAGGCGCCGATAAGGCCGGGCGCCAGGATCGATGTCCCGGCGATGAGAAGGTAATTCCGGCTGCACCAGCCTGAGATGGGGTCCTGCTGGATATCGGGCGCATAATGGCGGCGCGAACTGACGTGAGTTGCGAAGAGCCACAAAAAATGGGCGTGGAGCAGCCCATGTAGGCGCCCGCTGGGGCGCGCGTCTTCGATCCAATAGGGCGAGTGGGGATCAAGGGGCCGGTCGGCGAAGCGGTGGTGCCGGCGGTGGTCGGCGACCCAGCGGTCTATCGGGCCCTGGCACGCCCAGCAGCTCCATACCGCCAATACGGCCCGAACGGCGCGTCGTGTTCGGAAGGCCTGGTGGGTGAAGTAGCGGTGTAGTCCAATGCCGATGCCCGCTAACGTCATGCTGAAAAAGACGTAAAGAGCAATAAGCGTAAACCAGGTCGGTCGCGCCGCCCCGCCAAGCGCCGCCCAAAGTCCAAGCGCGATCAGGAGCGGGGTAAATACGGATATGGCGTGGACGAGTTGGTTTTCGCGCACTTCGGCCTTGTCGAACACAAGGCCGGCGCGTTCTGCGCGCTGCCTGTTATCACGGGCGCCCTGCCGGATCGCCACGGTCAGGCGCGCTGAGGTTCGAGGTCGCCAACGCGGCCAGATGGTCGCCAATGTTCGGCGACGTCGCTCGCAGTCGTCATTCCCGTCCCCCAACGAAAAAAGCTGGTCAGTCCTAGTCATTATCCCGCGATCACCGCGGCTAAAGCTTTATGCAGGCCTGTTTCTGATCTGACGTTAGTGAGCGCTATGTAGCGGCGCATCATCTAGATGAATGATGTAGCGTCTAAGCCCATTATCTATGGCTGCCGATATCATCCATCTGGCCGATGACCGTGCAGAAGGTCGTCTGAAGGCGCCGCTATGCAGCTCGACCCACGCAAGCTCATGGGCCTTCTGATCGATAGCGTCATGGACGACGCCGCCTTCGCGTCCGTGCCGCAACAGATCGCCCAGTTTGCGAATACAGCGAGTTCTCAAATACAGTTCCATTACACAAATGGCGCTATCGCCGCGGCGTCTTATGGCATCAGCGACGCGATTATGGAGCGGTACAACACCTACTATTGGCAACATGATGTTTGGGCTTGCGAGTACCAGCGCCGCGGTATCGATACGATCGTCGCGTCAGATAGCTACGTCAGCGCCTCTCAATTCCGCGAAACAGAGATTTACAACGACCTCCTGCGGCCTGAGGGCAATTTCACCCGATGCGTCGGCTTTGTCGTGAACATGGACGCTGGAGAGCGGATGCTGTTCGGCGCGCATCGTGTGGCGTCCCAGGGCGAATTCGAGCGCGAGCTGGTTCGCCAGATCGGCTTGCTGCAAGCGCCGATGATCCATGTCGTCAAGGCGCGGCGGAGGCTGGAACAACAGCGCGGGCGGCTGGCGGAGCGGGTTATCGATAGTGGGCTCGACGCCGTCGTCATCGCCGATGCTCGCAGCCGCGTCGTGTACGCCAATGGGGCGGCGCGGGGATTGTTCGCGAGCCGCAGCCCGTTTCACCTCCGATCCGGCCAGATCGCCTCATCGGACGCCCAGATCGCCAGGCCTCTGTCATGCGCCAGCGCCGCCGCCTGCACCGGCCGCGGGGGCCGCGACCTCAGGCTCGCGCCGCCATTCGAGCGTTTTAGGCTCGCGATCGACCCCCTCGAGCGCGCCGAAGGTAGGTTGGCCTGTGTGAGGATACGCGATGAGGCGGCGTGGGGCGCCCATTGTGCGGCTTGCGCCCGGCTGCAGTACGGCTTTACGGCCGCCGAGACGAGTCTCGCCCAGGCCCTGCTGCAAGGCCTTACGCCGAGCGATTACGCCACCGAACGCGGGGTGAGCCTGGCGACCGTGCGTACCCAGCTTCGCAGCCTGTTCGACAAGGCGGGCGTCAGCGGCCAGGCGGAACTTATCAGGCGTCTCGGGCGGCTTTGAAAGAAGGGGCTGCGGATGGATTTCAATCCAGACAAGCTCACGGGTCTTCTGATCGACAGCGTTGCCGACGACGCCGCCTTCGCCTTATTGCCGCAATACTTCGCCCGGTACGCTAATGCGGTAAGCGCCCAAATACAGTTTCATTTTGCTGACGGCGCCGTATCGATTGCGCATCACGGCATCAGCGATCAAGTCTTAAATCAATATAACGCATTCTATTGGCAGCATGATGTTTGGGCTTCAGGATACGAAAGGCTAGGATACAATAATACAGTAACATCTGATTATTTTATCAATGAGGCCGATTTCACCGAGACTGAAATTTATAATGATCTGTTTCGTTCCGAAAGCGATTGGCGGCGCGCTGTCGGCTTTGGAGCGACTTTAGAGGGGCAGGGCAGGCTGTTCGTGGCGGCTCACAGGGTCGTGTCCCAAGGCGAGTTTGAGGCGGACCTTGTGCGTCATCTCAATCTGCTTCAGGCGCCGCTCATTCATCTCATCCAAGCTCGGCGGCGGCTGACGCAGGGGCGGGGTCGGCTGGCGGCCCGCATACTCGATGCGGAACTCGACGCCGTCATCGTCGCCGATGCTCTCGGCCGCGTGGTTTACGCCAATGCGGCGGCGCGGGCCTTGTTCGCTCGCGGCGGCCCGTTTTACCTCCGATCGTGCCAGATCGCTTCATCCGATCCCCAGATCGCTAGGTCGCTCTCACGCGCCATCGCCGGCGCCTGCAATGGCCGCGGCGGAAGGGAGCTGAGAGCCCTATCGCCGTTCGATCGTTTCAGGTTGGCCATCGATCCGCTCGACGGCGCCCAAAGCAAGCTGGCGTGCGTGCGGATCCGCGATGAGGCGACATGGGCGGCCCACTGCGCCGCCGTCGCCAGGGTGAGGTTAGGCTTCACCGCTGCGGAGACGCAGGTCGCCGAAGCCCTGCTGCGGGGCCTCACGCCGAGCGATTACGCCGCACAGCGCGGCGTGAGCCTGCCCACCGTTCGCACCCAGCTCCGCAGCCTGTTCGACAAGTCTGGCGTAAGCAGCCAAGCGGAGTTGATCAAACACCTTGGACGGATTTGAATCGGCGGATTGTCAGGTCACTGCCTCGCTGTCGCCACAACGGCGGGGGACGTGGCGGCGACGCTGGAGGATGCGACGCCTGAGGATGCTACGTTTGAGTTTGTCGAGGCGACGTTGGCGTTCGACGCCGTCATCGGCGCTTCAGGCGCGAACGGGCGCCGAAGAAGCAGACTTCTCATGCGCTGCGCCACCCGGTAATTTGTTGTGTCCGAATCCGGCCCACGGCCCACGCCGTAGATGCTCTTGAGGTAGGCGCGATCCCAATCCGATAACTCGACAGGGGTGACGCCGTCGACGCCGCGACCGCTGATCAGGTTCACGATCGTCGGCGCCGAAGGCAGGTACTTGTCCGTGTTGACCTGGGTGAGCGATACGAAGGCCAGATAGTCGGCCAGCGCGGTGGGTCCAATGTTTCGCACCTCAGCCTTATCAACGACGATGAGAACGCTGGCGATCATGAAATCATCGTCATCGTAACTCTTATACCAGACATGGACAGGACCCTTGATCGTCGCAAGGTCGTCCCACATCTGGTCGTCTCGTTTATATCCAAAAACACCGGGCTTGTTCTTGGCGAGATATTGGATCGCGTCGTCGAACTGGTCTGTAAAGACAATCTGCAGCGTCGGCCCGGAACATTTCCGGCGGTCCAACGGCGCCTCGGCGATCAGGGCGTCGTATCGGATGCGCGCCTTGATATAGTCGGCCCACTCGGGCGACTGGCCGAAAACCCGAATACAGATCGGATTTTCGATCGGCCAATAGAGCAGCTGATGACGGGACGTCCCGGCGACCGTGTGGACATAGGAGTCCACGATCTGAGCCTGCGCCACAGCCGCCCTATGGGTCGCATCGGCCGTGGACGATTGTTCGGATCGCCATTGGGAATTGCAGCTTGCCAACAGCGTTAACGCACATCCGAGGCTTAAGACTTGTTTCGTCCGAAAGGACAGCATGAATATCTCCCAAGATCGGAGTCGTCGGCGAAGACAATGTCTAAGGCGAACAGCGTACGACGATCTGATCCATCAGGTCGTAGACGGCGGTCGCCAAATCTATTGAAATCGAGCCGGTTTGTTTCCGATGAGTCGTCTAGCGACTGAAATATGCCTGCGCATCGTCCAAATGGATGAAGTCAGCGATGGGTTAGCTATCAAAGCCATCAATAAGATCAGTCGCTCTGGGGCGAGGTGGGTCGCCGTCAGTAACGGACGCTGAAATCCACGCCCGCGGTCAGCGGTGGGTTGGTGATGGCGCGATTGTACTCAGGGATGTAATTGGCCTGCTCGGCCAGGAACGACAGTTCGGCGTGCGAATTGAAAAGGTTGTTCGCGAACAGGCTCGCCGTCCAGCGCCCGTTGGTGACGCCAAGCCGAGCATTGGTAAGCTCGTAAGCGGGCGTGGGGGTCAAGGCGAGGTAGGCGTAATTGGCGCGCTCGCCGATATAGTTGTACTCGATCAGAGATAGGAGCTTTAAATTGGCGCCAAGCGGGCGCGTGTAGCTCAAGACGAGGTTCGTGGTCCAGGTCGGCACGGTCTGAAGCGGCTCGCCAGCGACGGTCCCCACCGCGACATCGCCTTGGGTCAGGTGCGCATCAATATAACCCACGCTCCCCCTGAGCTCGAGACCTTCGATAATGATCGCCGAGAGCTCTAACTCAGCGCCATAGATTTTGGCGTCGCCCGCATTGGCCGTATAGCCAAACCCGCAGTTCAGAGACACGCCCTGCTGGATGCCGCTCCAGTCGATCATGTAGGCGGAGGCGTTCACGCTTACCCGCCGGTTGAAGACCCGGGCTTTTTCGCCAAGTTCGTAACTCCAAAGCGAGTCGGGGCCGTATTGGATCGGCGAACCGGTCAAGCCCAGTTGGGCGAGGTCTGCGGCGCAGGCGGCGCCCTCGGCGGTGGCGGGATTGTTCGGGACAGGTTGATTGCCGCCGCCCGGCCGAAAGCCCTTGGCGACGGTCGCATACAGCGTCAGGTCGCCTGAAGGCATATAGGTTACATCGAACTTTGGGTTCGCGCCGCTCGCCTGCGACGCCGCGATCGACGTGCTTTCAGCGTCGCTGCCCGTCGTGCTGGCGACGCCGGAGACGGTCGTCACCACCCTTGTATCGTAATAATAACCGCGCAGACCGACCGTCGCTTTCAGCTGTGGCGTGAACTGATAGGATGTCTCGCCAAACAGCGCCGCCTGCTTGATGCTATAGGGCTCTGTTCGCGTATATAAATTCGCCGTCCCCGCCAGGGGGACCAAGCCCGACACATCGGACCGACTGTCGCTGTCGGACTCAAGATCGGAATAGAATATACCGATCAGCCATTTGAGTCGCGTCTCGCCCGATGAGGCGACGCGTAGTTCCTGGCTGAATTGGCGAGTGTCGTCTTCGGCGTCGAAGGCGACGGGTCCGGCAAAATAGGGATCGCTGACGCCAAAGCCCGTCGCCAGAACCTCCGTCGCGTCCTGAACATAGGTCTGCTTCCGGCTGAAATCGGCGGTGTTGGACGAGACGTCGAGTCCGCCGAGGTGATACTGGATGTTGAGCGCGCCCAGAAGGACGTTTTCCGAATAGGGCTCGGCGATGTCGTAGGGCTCGTAATGCGCCAAGGTTCCGGGATCGGTATCAAAGGCGCTTGGGCCGCCCTGGGTCACGTGCTGGGAGAAGACGGACGGGGTGATCGACAGGTCTTGCGACGGCCTCAAAAGGAGCGCCGCCCGAACCGTGTCGTCATCGGTCGCGTTGACGCCATGATCGTCTTCAGCCACCGGAGCGCCCAGGATATCGCCGCGGGTGAGGTCGCCGGTTGCGGGGAAGGCCCCAGGCGCCAGCACGATGCGGTCGATCCACCCGCTGGCGCTGTCTTGCGTCCCCACGATCCGCAGAGCGACCTTGTCCTGGATAAGCGGCAGGTTCGCCATCGCGCTTTCGGTATGGTTGAACCCGCCGCCGTCCATTCCCGACAGCTTAAGGTCGGCGCTGGCGGCGTAAGCCGTCGGGTCGGGCGGATTGGTGATGATCCGGATGGCGCCGCCCATGGAGCTCGACCCATACAGCGTGCCCTGGGGGCCCCGCAGGACCTCCACCCGGCTTATGTCATACAGAGAGGGATCGATGACGACCTTGCCGCTTGTCGAATCCGCGGCGGCTGTCAGCGGGGTGTCGTCCAGGTAAAAGCCGACGGTGGGCGAGTTTCCGCCGGGCGAGCTGACGCCTCTCAGCTCATATTCGGTTTGCCCCGGCCCGCTCGTCGTGAACGACAGACCCGCAATAGTTTGCGCGAAGCTCGAAAAGTCTACGAACCCCCGCGCCTGAATATCCGCCCCCGTGACGGCTGTGATGCCGCCAGACGTCGTCAGAACGGTCGATGTCCGCCTGGACGCCGTGACGATCACCTCTTCGAGCTGCGTCGCCGGTGTTTTGGTGGTCGGCGTTATCGTGGTGGACGTCTGGACGGTCTGCGCCAGTCCCATGATCGGCGAGCCCAATTGCGTCGCCGCACTCAGCCATAAGATGCTGAGGAGACGTCCTCCCAACCGGGCTGGATCGCGCCAACGAGGTGCGCAACACCGGGGCGCTCGCGCGCCGCTCGTGTTCGACATCCTGATATGTCCCCACGTCCCCAACGACGTCCGCCCACGTCGACTGAAACCCTTAAGCATCCCAGTACGACCCTGTGAATACGACTCTGTGACGAGGTTCAACCCGCAAATCGAAAGTGCGACCTGGAAGAAGCTCGGGGTTTGCATTGTTGCAATACCCGCTAGTCTGGCCTCAGCCCGACGGGAATATGATGCTAGAAGACCAGAGTCCGATCATTCTGCTCCTGGAGGATCAGGCGCTGGTCCGGGCCGGTATGCGCGCGCTCATACAGCTCTGTGCGCCCCGCGCCGACATCCGCGAGGCCGGCTGCTATCAAGATGCGATCGGACATCTCTCGGAAGGGGCGATCGACATCGCGTTTCTGGATGTGGACCTGAAGGACGATAAGTCCGGTATCGATGTTCTGACCTATATTCGCGCCGGCGAGCTGCCGAGCCGGGCCATTATGTTGTCAGCGCGTGCTGACGAGGCGACGGTCATGACAAGCATCCGTCTTGGGGCATGCGGCTATATTGTGAAGGACATGGACAGCGAGGGTCTGTTCGCGCGCGCGCTGGACACCGTGTTTCAGGGCGGCGTCTTCTTGCCGGCGAGCATTCTGGGGCGGGGCGGATTTTGTCCCACCCAGACCGCGCCTGCGGCTCCCAATCTGCTCGAGGACCTCGGTGTAAAGGGCCGGATGCTGGAGGCGCTATTCTACATCTGCCAGGGCTATTCTAACGCCGTTATCGCCTATAAGATGGGCGTCGCGGAAAGCACCGTGGCCAATGAATATAATTCCAAGCTTTTCAAGAAGTTTCGTGTCACCAACAGGGCCGGTCTGATTGTCGAGGTCTCCCGACGGGGCATCGTCCCGCCTCAGCCGCTCAAGAGCCTCAATCAAACTGTCCAATAGAGCGGGTCCCTGCTCGGTTCGCTTGGAAGCACCGTTATGCGAGGGCGTCTTCCGCTTCCGCGTCGTCATCTTCCCTGTCCGATAAGGCCGTCAAACAAAGACTCTGAATGGCGTTCAGGAGATCCTGCGGCGAGGTCGGCTTTCTTAAGACGACCGCTGCGCCGCCAATGAGGTCTGGCGATGGGGGCATGGCGTCTCCGGTCAGAACCAGGACGGGTATCTCATCATCCCATCGTGACCGGAACAGCCGGGCCACGTCCACGGCGGTCTTTCCCTCGGGCAGCCGGAAATCGCTAATAACGAGATCGGGACGGCGCTCACTCTCGAAAACGGCGACTTCCGCCTGGGCCATGCTGGCTGCGACATCTAGGAGAATGCCCAAATCGCTCAAAAGCGCCGTTGTCGCTAATCTCGAACTTTCGTCGTCCTCGACATAAAACACATACAGTGTATTAAGCTTTATGTCTGCGTTCAGGTTGCGACGAATTGTATTCGAATGGATATCAAGGCCTCTATAGCGAGGAACCTCAAGCGAAAAGCGTGTCCACTGTCCTTCTACCGACCGCATGTCTAGCCGATGCTCCGGCAAAAGTTCCAACAGAGAGGCAACAATTGATAGCCCGAGGCCGAGTCCTTTGTCTCGATTGCGCTCGGAATTAGATATTTGAACGAAAGGCTCAAATATAGTCTTCCAGTGCTGCTTCGGAATGCCGATGCCGTTATCGATAACGTCAATCCGAACGCGGTTGGAAAGAGGGACGATGCCGACGACCACAGCGCGCGAGGCGCCCTTATCAGGGTCGGCGTATTTGATCGCGTTGGAGACAAGGTTTGCGATCAGGCGTGAGAAGAGCGCTCGGTCAGTATACACGGCGACGGGCCCGGCCTTGGGTCGTCGAAGCTTCAGCCCAATTCCGTTCGACTTTGCGATCACTTCAAGCGGCCCCAGATTTTCGGCGACCAGCTGTTCGATATCGCAGCCCGAAAGCGTAGCCTTGATCAATCCAGATTGGAGCTGGGAAGCTTCCAGGACGGCCCTGAAAGAAGATCGCGCAACCTGAACCGCACGGGTGACGTCCTCTATCAGGACCTTTGCGCGGCCCAGATCTTCCTTGAAAATCGAATGTCGAGCGGACTCTACCAAAAGACTGACCGCGTGCATGGGTTGGCTGAGATCATGGGCGGCGTCGGCCAGGAACATCGATTTCCTATGGCTCTCGCGTTCGGCCAACACGCGCAGCTGATCCTTGGCGGCGACAAGAGCCAGGGTTTTGGATTCCGCATCGCGGCGCGCGCTGACGAGCTCGGCATTGGCCAGAGAGAGCTTCTGCTCCCGCAAGATCGCTTGCAGACCGTCCCGCTCAAGAAGGCCAGCGATGGCGACTCCAATCGCCATCGCCGCGACCAGATACGTCGATGGCGCCAAGAAGTGGTCGCTGCTCACAATCAATCCTGCGGACTCCGGCCCAAGATGTATGTGAGCCATCCTCATAGATGCGAGGGTATCGTAGTAGAAGGCGATTAGACTTATAGGCAAACAGATCAGAGACAGCGCCATCACAGTGCGCAACCTTAGGCGAAAAAGACAAATTGACGAGAACAAAAAGACAATTAGACCTGAAAGATCCGCTTCAAAATCAAAGGCAAAATTTTGATTACTGACCATTCCAAGAAGGGATATATATAAAATTGTTATAACTACAAAATTTAATTGCTCAGAATAAAAGTATGAACGGTATCTTGAGCTAATAGATAATATTAAGCCGACAAAAATGCTGGTTATTCCAATAAGGCGAAGGCCCAATTCAAGCCAATCTATTTTATCAAATTGAATGATCTCCAATTCGGCGGGGCCGTAACCCGTTAAAATATCGCGGATAGAAAACAGGGTCCAGACGATAAGGGCCACTATAATGCCCACACGCCTTGCCGGTGCGATCTTGCTTGCGTGTTCGTCGAGTAGCGCGCGATCAAGTACAGAGTCGCCATAGGCGCTCGACGCCAGCAGAATGCGGAGGGGCTTCGCAAAGCCTTCGAGGGGGGCGAAGGCGAGCCTGAGTTTGGCGCCCATCAGTTTTATCGAGCCTCCCCCGGACATTTCATAAAACCAGGTATATCAAGGCTTAGAGTCTGCGAAAGACGTTTGCGAAACCACGTCGCGCAAACCTGGAAACGCCCAGATACGGCCGAAGTATAACCTGGATCAGTGCGACTTCGCACACCTTGACGACTACGGGTTGAGCGCCGGGATTGCGTGAGGCGATGACGTTCGAGGGCGAAGCCGCTGCGTCCGCCGCCCGCTGCGCCCTGTAAAACCCGAGAAATTGCTGGCGGAACCCGAGAAATCTCGGGATGGCGTGCAGGAGGCGCTCAGAACACAACTGTCTCGCGACTTGCGAGACCTTACCGATAACGGGAGCCGTCGGCGGCTGGGCTGAAAGCCTTAAGGTGGTAGGGCGCCCCGTGGGGACTTGAGGGCGACGGCGTATGGCGTTCGATGCGAGCGAGCTAACCTGCCACCTGATCGATAGCATTGTCGATGATGAAGCTTTCGCCGCGCTTCCGGAACGGATCGCAAAGTTCGCGAAGTCGGCGGGTCTGCTTATTCAGACGCATTCCGATCGCCTCATTCGCGTCGATGGCGCATATGGCCTAAGCCCTGATCTTCTCAGCAAATATGCGCAATATTTTTGGCAAAAGGATGTCTGGCAAGCGATTTACGAGACAAATCAATTTGACTCTGTCGCGACGTCGGATGGTTTTATGACCACGTCCGAATTCAAAGAAACTGAGATTTTCCGCGATCTGTTGCGGCAGGAGACGCCGCTAACCCGTTGCGCCGGGTTCATCTCCGACTTGGGTGAAGGCGAGCGACTGGTGTTCGGGGCCCAGCGCACCGAATCCATGGGCGAGTTCGAGCCGGAGATGCTCCACGGGCTAGACCGGCTCGCCGACCCCCTGACGCGGGTTTTGCAGGCCCGACGGCGGCTCGCGGCTCAAGCCCAAAATATGGCTCAGGCGGTGCTGGACGATCAAATCGATGCGGTGTTGGTGGTCGATCTTCGCGGCGCGCCTCAGTTCGTCAACGCGAGCGCGTCGGCGATGATTGCGACGGCCAACCTTCTCTGCCTTCGCGCGGGGCAAATATCGTCGCCCCATCCGCTTCTCGCGTCATCGCTTCGCAAGCTCGTGGCCTCGGCCTGCAAGGGGCGCGGCGGCGGCGACCTTAGCTTCCCGCCTCAACTGTCGGGTTATAGGGGAACGGTCGAGCCGCTCAGAGGGGCGAATGCGCCGCTGGCTTGCATCCGGCTCCGCGACGAACGCGCCTGGGCCGCCGCGCGGGCGGACCAAGCCCGGTGTATGCACGGCCTCACGGCGGCGGAAGCCCGGCTCGCCGAGGCGCTTCTGCTTGGCCTGACGCCTATCGACATCGCCGAGCAGCGCAACGTGTCCATGCCGACCGTTCGGACCCAACTGCGAAGCCTGTTCGCGAAGACCGGCGTCACGGGACAGGCGGAGCTGGTCAAGCTGTTGGGGCGGCTTTGAGGGCCTTGGCCCCCTCGCGTGAAATCTCAACCCGCCGTTTTCGTAAACCGCTGTGCGGCCTCGATCATCTTGGCGCCGCTCTGGGTCATCAGCTCGATCTGCTCCTTCATCAGGCGCGTTTGCAGGGCGGCCAAACCGGTGTTGTTGGAATAGGCCATCATCAGACGGTAGCCCATCATCGCGCCCGCCGCTGCTTCCTGCATCAGATTCGCCCAGGCCTGCAGGCCAAAGGGCGGCGTGGCTAAGGGCAGGGCGAGGGGGATCGGCGCGTCGATGGGGAGGGCCGCAGGCGGCGCGAGCGGCGGCGCGATCGTCTGCAGGATCGCGATCGCGGCCAGGGGCGCGGGGATCGGGAGCGGGACGCGCGGCGGCTCATCGGGTTCGGGCGCGATCGGAGCCGGGCCTTCGTCCACGATAATGGACGCCTTGGCCTCGGCCTCCGCTTGAGCTTCCTTAAGCTCTGCGGCTTTGAGTTCCGCGGCCTTCAGCTCCGCCGCTTCCTTCGCCGTTGCTTCCTGTTCCGCCTTCTGGGCGCTGTGCAGGGCGTCCAACACCGCCGGCAGCAGCGCCTTGCGCTCGTCACGAACATGGGCCTGGAAGGCGCCATGCAGCGCCGTCAGCTTCTGCAGGAAGGCGTCGCCCGTTCGGGGCGACGTCTCCAGGTCCGCCAACAATTCGGCGACCTTTTCGTTGTCTTTTTCCAACGCCTTGACCAGGGGACGGGTTTTCTTGTGATCGCCCAGCACCGGTATAAGGTGATGGCGCTCAAACCGGCTAAGGTGGCTCAATTCCGCCTTCAAATCGGCGAACAGGCGATCGCGCGTCTTCAGCGCGTACGGCCCGGTCTGCGCCAGCTTGTCGAACAGTTTGTCCGCCTTGCCCAAACCGTCCTGAATGAATTCGTCGAAGGTCATCGGCCATTCCTTCATCGGGTCGCCGCGCGTCGGACGTAACGACGCCAT
>Ga0209208_10007265_pt1 | contig 15061 bp, 16 predicted proteins | sample S1TSphfallax_3_FD_187694 | JGI IMG/M metagenome (GOLD analysis project Ga0209208, IMG submission 187694) | Host-associated microbial communities from peat moss isolated from Minnesota, USA - S1T2_Fd - Sphagnum fallax MG (SPAdes) (version 2) | ecosystem: Host-associated > Plants > Peat moss >...
GTAGGATTTATAGCTTCTTCACAAGTGCACAGGTTATGAAGATGCCAGCAAAACATGACAATGACCTGAAGTTAAACTGAATTTTAAAACTGCAAACAACAGTAGAAAACCCTACTGGATGCTTCGCCAGTATACTGGGTTGTATTGCCACAGTGAAATATTTTAAAAGTAGAAACACAGCATAATAATATCTTCATAAGTATTCCAAACTTATCCATAGCTAATCAAATCAATCTGAAATAGAAGTTTGACATGAACCTTTTTGCAGATCCAACAATGGATCATAGGAAAAAGGGGAGACCCAAAACCAAAAAACACAGAAAAAACTGACGGGCATCAGTTTCAAACAATAGCAACAATCACACATGCATATCCAGTGAACTTCACTACAAAACTGTATCACAGTGTCCGTTTACCATAACTTCCCCACTGATTTCATCAGCTCCCAGCAGTGGTTGCAGGTCAATTTTCAGACCTTAACCAAAGTACTGAGTTTCTGGCACAAGACCACAAAAAGAAAGGAGACACAAAGAGAAGGAAAACTGAAAAATCAAGGGAATGGGAATAGAAGAGAGAAAGAGGGAAATTTTAAGAGTGTGATCTTTGAGCCAATGTAGATTAGGAAATATCAAGAACCATACTAGAAGGGTGGACCAAGGACCTGATGACAAAGAGGAATGAATTATACCCGGGAAGAGAGATCATCAATTTCTAGGACAAAGCGCAGCTGCCAGTGCCGAGCCAGCTCCTCCAATAGAGCGTTCACATTTTTGAGCTCAGTCTGAGGCAGTGTAACAATGCGCAACTTTGTGGTTCGACTCAAGTTGCTTAGTACCAAGTTTAACAGCCAAGATTTCCCCGCTCCACTGGGCCCACACTGTTATGTACTCAGTAGACAGTGTCAAGTGAAATTTGCAGGACCACAACCTCTAGTTTTTGTTGTCAAACCAGAGACGATGTATGCACAACTCAAATGCTTGAAATGAAGGATTCAACACCAAGAAAAACATTTTTAGATACCTATGGGAAGGACAATACCAGCAAAGTGTGCTGTGCAGGAAACCCAAAAGCATGCTTTTGAAGATTCTCAAGCAAGGCCTGTCTTTGAGAAGCATATATGGTGAGGTCACAGGGAGTTTGTGCTCTGGCAAACCTTTTCAGATCTCGTGCCAATTTCCCTCCTCTCCACTGCATCACTGCTTACAAGGAAGTATTAAATCACCACACATCCTCTTTTCCTCATATCTGAAACATCCAAAGACTCTCGTCCTATCACCACAGTGCACCTTATTATTGATACATGCTCAAGAAATTAGATTGAAGACACATGATGTCAATAGACTGAACTGGCAGCAAGATGTCTGTCACCTTGAGTAGACCCAACCAGTCCAAGACTGTGAGATGCATAGTAAGACTCTAACTTTGGCACTGCCTCTGACCACCTCCACAATCCACCTATCTTTTTTCTCCATTCCTCCCTGTCTGTCAAGCCCCCACATCTTCAAAAGAAGCCTCCACAAACACCACACATAAAATGGGCTCTATCACCTCAATGATGCGCATTCAAAAATAAAGTGCATGACAGCATTCATTGCTAGATTTCCAGAGCTTATTCCGGAGACACGATCTCCTTACCTTGTTCAATTAAGGAAGGTATTGAATGATGAGATCTGTCACTGCTCTCAGAAGTTTCAGCACTCAGATGCTCTTCTTGACTCTGCAATTCTGCTTTGTCTACCATGCCACCATCCCCTGCAACTTGCAAGAAAGTGAGCCTCAGATGTGGATGGGAAGAATTGCTGGAACAGAAAACCTCGAGACTCCTTCTGAACATAACGCTACTACCCCCTAACACTAGGGATTGAAATTTAAAGGCCATGTTCCCCATCAGTGATTACAGACTAAGCAAAGTGAGAGTCTTGAACTATCCTCAGCAGAAAGCAACATAGAAAGGTCATCTGTCTTTCTCACTTACAGACAAATGGAAGGAGGGCAACACACCAGCAGTAATGGTAGAGAAGCCAAAACTATTACTGTTTTCTTCAGCTGCAGCAGGGATTTTGCGCACAGTTTTGCAACTTAAATTTGATGCTGCTGCTGTCCGCCATTCTGGCCTCACATCTGCTACAATGTCTGTCACCTGTGCAAGTACCTTCCATTACATGTTGAGAAATTTTCCTGCTTAACCCAACTTACACATGTGGAGACCACTGGCACAGCAAGACAGAGGATGCAGGGAGAACCCAAAAAAGTCAATGAACTGCATTGATGAAGAGGGTTGAACTCTGAGTACCCAGCCACTGAGAGTGGATTCAGTGATACTCAAGCGCTGCAAGGCATCTAGGTCAGATGCAGCAGCAGCCTGCAGTGATGCAGGCACTCCATGTGAAGACCATATGCTCTTGAGATTCCCTATATTTGCTGATGCCTCAGCAAATGGGTTGCCTTCTCCTGCCAATATAGCATCTAGAACATAATCCTCCCAACTGCACCCTCCCAGTAGTGAATTAAAAACCTCCACCTGACACTTTATAGTTCAGCAAAACACTTTTTCTTGACTTCTACCTCACCTGCATCAAGTGTTTCTTCTTAAGTCATTTAAGGCTCATACTTCAAAGACTTCAGATTTCTGTTTTGCAGAGACAGGATTTAATCCTGCTTAAAGCATTCCAAGTTAGATGTGTCAAGCAGTATGGAAAGAAAAAGGTCAGTCAGTCAGTGTATAAACCTAGTGTGTTGGCCCATTGCCATGAGCTTGAAGAACTCCCCATAAGATTCCAGAAGTTTTAAGCCATCTACAACAGCAAATCACAAATGCTTGCAAACTTGAACCATCTCAACAAGATGCATGCAAAATCCTCACTGCAAAGAATAAATACTATTGAAGAGTCCAGAATCAATCACTTTAGATAAATTCTTCATGTCATTGGCAACAGAAGATGGCACTTGATCTCAATTATCCATCATCACAGCAACCATCACCAAAAAAAAATCTAAATCATCATCATCGTCATCAATAGGAGGAGAAAAAGAAGGGGGATTTAGCATTACCATCGCCTCTACGAAGTGCAAGCAGAATCTTCAGAAATGCTTGGGCAGGTGCACCACGGAAAACCTCTTGATACACCAACAGCGTTGCTGCATCCTTCAGCAGTGCACTTGCTGCCCTTTCTATGCTGGCTTGCAGAAACAACAGAAAAAGCTTTTCAGAAAGATAAAACAAACAGACAGGGCGGGTAGCTATGGCATCCACAAAAGCAAGCTTTAAAACCCCAGCGGGGAAGATGACACAATCCTTTGAGCATCTCCAACCCTAGAGATGGAAATCCTTGTTTCGACAAACCCTAGAGGTGCGAGAACTCTCGGACGACAACACAACGAGAGTGCGGAATCTAAACTAGGATGTGTGATGTGAACCAGGAAGGAGGAGCAACCTCGCACCTGACACGAGGATCAGCGGTGAATCCGAGTTGCGCGACACAGCAACCCCGTCTCTTCGAAACTCCCGAGCGTATATTTTCTCCTTCCTGTCCCTTGCGCCGACGCAACAATGGCATGCGAGGAGCCGCGCTGTGAGAATTCCCGTGACCGGCCACAAACTTGAAGCTCAGAGACGGCGAAGAAACAACAATGGACTCCAACGCCAAGCTACTGGTACTTGCACCTCTACTGCTGCTGCAAGTACTGCAAACACTCGCATTAGTAATGCGGCATGCAAGAGCTCGATGCACGCTGAGCAACGACGTCATAGCGCAAGCAACAACAGCACCGGGGCAGCAGCGAGGGCGTTGCAAGGTCTTATTTCTCAAGAGCACAGAGAGAGAGAGAGATTGAGAGCTTCGATGCACGCTCGCTTTCTGGATGAAACATCCATGAGGAACGAAATCCTATCCAAGTAGCATCACCATCATAGTTAATTCTTGTATTAAATGAACTCATTTATCAATCCATGAAGCCCAGTAATCATCCATAATAGGGAGGAGGGCCAGCACCGATAGACTACCGCCACTTCCCAAATCCACTACTGTTGCGTGGGAAGCGCGATCGTTTTCTTCGCTTCTTCGTCGTCTTCTTCCAATTGCCGAAGCTTTTTTTTGTTTTGCAGATTCCGACCTCAAGCAGCAAAGCAACAGGAATCCCAAAGAGCAGCACTAATGAAATGCGCGTCCTGTTTTGGTTTTCCGATCTTTGCTTCTTCATAGCTGCAGGAAATCGGATGCGATAGAGATCTAATGCAAACAAGCATGGCCTTTGCTTCTTCTTCTTTGGCGTGCTTCTCTGCTTCGCATCGTTCAGCTCCGTTTTTGCTCGGGCGCCGCCGCCCTCCTCGTCGTTTGCGTGCGGAAGGACCAGTGGCATCATGTCGTGTGCAAACCTGTTGTATCCGTTGCTGTGCTGCTTCTCACGAGGAGGAAAAAGGAGCAGAACGAGGACAAAACAACTCATCTGCGCGCAACTCGCGGCCGCCGCATCCGTCATGGTCGGACACTATTCCTCCTGGTCCTCAGTCTTCGACTGCTTCTTCGTCGGCTGAACGGTATGGAGGATGGTCGCCTGTTGATGATCCTAATGCAAGTTCTTGGAGAGCAGGTTAGTCTCGGCATATCCTGCAATGAGCATGTGTTTTTTCTCGTTCTCGGGAGATTTCTGTTGTGGATCCATTTCTCGCACGGTTTTGCGGTCCTGGACGATGTGAGTATTGGCCATAGGCAAAGAATCCTGGACATACACTTCAATCCAGGGAGATAGAGTAGAGATAGTAGGAGTCTCATCTGTGCATTGCAGAGTGTTTTTTTGCTTACTCTTGCTCAATACTGCAAGAAGGCTAGTTTTTTATAGGGTTTTACATGAGATGACCAATGGAAGGTTTTTCTGATGATGCTTGGATTGCCTGATGAAAAGGTTCTGTGATTCTGGTTACATGCATGCAGGTCTACTGCGAGTGGGTGCAGGATTTGTTCTGGCATTGGGCATTTCACTCGCCTCCTATTTGGTATATACAAAACAAGGTGACTCAACACTGTTCTTTAAAATGTCTTACAGATGCAGGAGGGTCACCAAGGGTTTTGCAGTTTAAAACTCTGATGCATAGGAGAAGCAGCAACATAGCTGCAAAAGATGCTGTTCTTTTGCTGCACAAAAAAAATTTGCCTAAATGTTTTAAGAAGATGCACAGAAGTTGCATGCATGCTCTCAAAGCTTTAGAAATGGGAAAAGGAGGTAGACATTCTATGTACTTTTTAACTGTGTGATCAGTGTGTTTGGAATGCAGGAAGGAGATTAGAAATGGCTCCCACCATTACACAGGAGAAGCAGACGTCATCCTCTACTAAATCGCAATTATCGCATGATCACAATGAAAATGGAGAAACAAGTCCTGAGCTTGCAGCTAAGAATTTGGATGGAGATTTGAGAAAAGAGAGCAACCATGATATGCAGAAAGATACAGAGCAGGGTGTGCAAACACCAGAACAAGAACCTGCAGTGGGGAGTGCTACTGAGGTACACAAGAAGAAGGTGGCTGTATCTCCAGGTTGGCTCTTGTTGAGATCCATTCATCTGGTTCTCCTTTTTTACTGCCTTAACAAATGTTCGACTAGATTCCAATAACTTGGGCAATTGCATGTTGGGTAATCATGTGTCTGAGTAAGAAATTCCCTTCTGAGCGGTGGGGCTCTGAAATGATGAAATGAGCTTGAAGTGTATAATATGAGGGTTGCACTTCATACAGAGGATCTGAGGCTCTGACCCTGCAAAGTCCTGTGCCTAAAGTACTGAACTTTTCAACTGAAGTTTTGCTCACCATCATCACTGGTTTTGTTCACAGTTTCTCCATTAACAGCGAACACTGTAGTGGTGCCTGCTGCTGTGGACCCTATGCAAGCGCAAGTGCTGGCAGCACTACAGGCACTGCAGGTCAGTAGCAGTTTGATTGCCCTCTCCACTATTACTGACTGTAAATCTGCTTGTGCCAATTCCTGATCTGCAGAAACTTGTCCTGGATCTGCTGTATAAGTCTTATGTCTGAAGACACTACATCTTGTTTTGGTTGTATGACAGGTGATAGAACTAGGTGTTGAGCCTGGAGCCATCTGTACTCGACGAGACTATGCACGCTGGTTGATTGCAGTGAGTAGTACACTAGCTAGGTATTGGAACTCAAGACAAATATGTAGCTTGAACTTGTTCATCATACTTACAAAGGGCAGATTCCAATGTCCTTGTTCTAACAGACATGAATCATTAGCTGCAGCAGTGGTGTAGATATTTCAAAGAAAGTATGTTGCTCTCTTGTTTTCAGATCATGCTGTGGTATCTTTGGGGGTCATCAAGTCAGTAAGCTTGTTCATTGTGTTCTATGTGCAGGAGCACTGCTAAAAGAGTCTTTCCTGCTATGTATATTGAAGACCTAACAGAACTTGGATTCAATGATGTAACACCTGATGACCCTGATTTCACTTCCATTCAAGGTCAGTTCACATGTGGCTGCAGTCTAGATCAAATCAGCAGTGATGCAAGTCTCTGCGATTTTTATTTGTACAAATGTTATTGTATAGTTTGCAAGTGATGGGAACAGAAGCAGCTCTTTGTTCTGTTTGTCCATATGTGGGATCACTGCATGCCAGTTTTTTCCCCATACACTAGCACTAGAGCATGTCTAAGGACCTGGAATGATGTTTGGACAGGCTTAGCGGAAGCAGGACTTATACCTAGCAATTTGTCACAAAGAGATGCAGAGTTCAAAACTGGAACAGCACACAGTGAGACTGTGTCTCTTTTCTATCCAGACAGGTTTTTCCTGAGCTCTGTTGAGCAGTCTGCCATTTTCATTCCATGTCTGGGTGGTGTGCAGTTTCTTTCATTTTTCTACACTCTGGATAGGAGCATTACTATGGTTTCGACTTGGACATATGGTCTCTCACTGAGGGTTGAATATATAGCTGGCATTTCTGTTGTCTGCGAGTCCCATGTTGTACTTACCTTAAGGGGACTTGCACTTAGTTTGCAACACAGGAGTATTGTCACATAGAGGACTAAATATTTTTTGGGCTGTCTATTTTCAGCTCATTGTCAAGACAGGATCTTGTGAGCTGGAAAATTGCTCTTGACCAGCGCACTTTACGTGCAATTGATAAGGAGGTAAATAAATGCACAGGGTCTTATTGTTGTTTCTAAGGACAATGATTTGCTCAACTGCTACTGGACCTGCACAGTAGCTCTTTCACATCTTATTTACATTCTGTCAATGCAGGTGCTTCACTACCAAGCTTATGGTCCATTTGCCAAGATTTCATACACACTGAATAGAAGCATGTCTACCTCATAGAATCTGGCTTTAACTCTTCAAGGAGGTCCAAATGGTGCAGGCTTTCCGGGCGCAGTCAGGCTTCCTTGATGTCGACCAAATTGACAAAAGTTCATGGTCTGCATTGTCCCATGATCTACTGGCTGGAGAGACCAGCATCATCGCCTCTGCATTTGGTACTACAATGCTCTGCCTGCTCCCCTGTTTTTGATTGATACATCTTGTGTCACTTGTTTAGCAGTGTCCATGGTACAAGTAGTGAGTTTCCACAACAATATCTGTGGATCATTAATGTTTTGTACAACAAAACTTTTGCAGGGTTTACAAGATTGCTTCAACCCGACAAAGCTACCACAAATGGCCAAGCTGCTTTAGCCCTTGCATCTGGGGATGCTTCTGGTCTTGTTTCAGACGAGCTGAGCAGGCTTCAAGCTGAAGCAGTGGCAGAAGAAGCAGTTGCGGCACATCATGCCATGGAAGTCCATGCTCGAGAGGAATTCAAATCTATACTGGATGCTCAACTATTGTCAGAGAAGCGGCAAAGGGAGCAATTGGATGAGTTTATCATTGAAGTCAAGGCTGAGTTGGGAAAGGTCAAGGCAGAAAAAGAGCTGGAGAAAGATTCACTGTGGAAGGACCGGATGACAGTAGATGCAGAATTGGAGCGTGTGCATCAGCTTAGACAACAGATTGATGAGCAACTACAGGCTTTATCTGCTGATCAAGTGGCAGTCTCTATTCAAAAGATGAATATAGAAAAGTTATGGATACAAGCTGAAGAAGAAAAGCAACAAATCTCCAACATCAAGTTTGAAATAAATGTTGAGAAGAAAGCTCTCTCACTTGCGAGGTACACCTACATATTTCTAATAGCCCTTTTTTGTCACTTTGAGTTCCATTTCTGAAGGCCATATTGTGAGGGAATCAATTGGGCTTGTGTATTCAATCATTCCTAACTCCTTTCATGGCTGTTAGGTTATGGGCTGAACGAGAGGCTGAGAGGGCATTTGGTCATGGAAAGGTCCTTGAACAATCCAGGAAACGCTGGGCAAATCAAGGGATTGAAGTTATTGTGGACAGAGACCTTGACGAGGATAATGTTCCAGGTCCAAGTTGGTTTTACAGTGGTTCGGCCACAGAGTTGAACAAATTCCTCCGACGAGTGCCTCTTCACAATGACATAGTTAGAGGAGAGAACTTGAAATCTAGGATTGCAAATGCAATGGTTGAATCAACGCAGGCAACTGAGAGAACCCTCAGTGGCCTAAAGCACAAAATTCAGGGGATATTAGATGAAATTCAGAGAAGGAAGGAGCATCTGTGGCAAAAATCTATTTCATCTGGAGGTCAGAGAGAGCAGGATACAAGGTCAAGTACTGATCAAGCGACACAAGGATTACCAACTGGTGTTGTGGAACGTAGCAAGGGGTTTGCCGACAACAATAGATGGGAAGCTAATAAGTTGCCATGATGCCTCAAGATTGACTGATGCAATATCTCATTTTAATAAAAAGTCTGTGGGTTTGAACCCATTATTCACATTGACATAGATGCCATTGATTCAAGATTAAGTGTAACAAATCTATGTGTTGCTACTGAAGATTCTTTGTTCCCTGGATGCAGAGAAAAACCCTGGGGAGAAAAAGACATTTCCCTCTCAGAGAACTTGTCCACAGACTTAATGGGAATGTAGAAGGGCAGGGGGAGTCCACATATGTGTGCATGACACACATATGTGGTGTCCACAGTCATCATCTACTCAATTGCTCAGTCCTTGTATAAACATTGTCCGACATGCTGCACTAACTGTTTCTGGAACTTGTAACTAACACAGGTTGAACAGTGCATACCTTCTTCATTGGACATGCAAAGCCAACAGGATGACTTGTTCCGGAGCTTCAGAAACTGTTTGACCTCTTTGTTTGATGTGTTTGTGGAGCTTCTCTCTCTGTGCAGTCACATTGATAACTCATCGGACACGTAGGGAGCATCTGAAATCCTGGAAGAGGTTACTGCAATCTGCCATATATGTCATGAGGTTCCTGATGACATGTCTGACTTCACATGGAGATGGGGGAAAAGTTCGGTGGATGGAGCAAAGAAGACTTCGGTGGAAGCTGAGTAGGTTGCCAAATTTCAAGTTTACAAGCAGCAAGCCCCAGTGACAAAGTCATGATCAATGGACAGGTAATGAAGTATTTTATTCTCCTAGTAAAGCTGAAGGGTCGAGGTAGTTGAACTGTACATTCAGTGACAGGCCATGATTAACAACATGGCAACAATCTGCTTAGTCTGCAGTTCACAAAGATCATTGTGCTCTTATTGTGGTCATCTCATTTAATTTACAGTCCTTCACCTTGCAAGTAGGCATCTTTGTCTCTGCAACACCTCCAAGATTTTCCCACAGTAACTTTTCAGGGCATCCATAGAGGTTCTTCAAGGCACTAGGAGCAGCGGTGCACAGGCCTACTCCCTGTCTCCCCACAACTGCAAAAAGTGAGGGACAAGGAAGAGCAGGAGGAGGAGAGTAAAACTTCCAGCTTATTGTTGTGTGGAAAGACAACAAAATCAGTAGATCTCTGGGTCATTCAGCAAGTCAGTTCACAAGTTTGTAGGAAAAGTTCTAGCTGAGGACAAGTACTAGACATGTGAAATCCCGAGGATCTGTTGTCAAGATCTTCAAAGCCCAGTTGTAGATTGTTCTTTCCAGATCAGAAGCATGGTTGATAGATTCTCCACCTTAGGTAATACTCTCTGAAATTCGTGAGATTCCTGTTTGCAGAGATCAGGTGGCATTTTGACAGTCAGGTGAAGCAAAAACATACCTGAGTCTCAAAAGGTTTTGGGAGTGGACACAGGGTGCCTGCAAGATTGAAGGGCACTTTGTGCTGTCTTGAACAGAAACAGAAGAGCTCAAATACATGGGTCTATGTAGTTGTGGGAAATTTTCAGTATGACGAGGATATAGATTAGATCAACAGGAAGGGATGCATGATCTTCTAACAGATTCAGATATGATTACCAGAGGAGACCTCATGCCTCGGCTCAAGAGGTCAAAGAGTATGATCCAATCTGCATGCAAGTGCAGTGATCGAGGCAGCTTCATGGTTCGCATATGGCCAACATTGTGGAAAACTGTGGTGTGTTTTACAGTGCTCTTCTGGGTGTTGATTCCACTGTCAAAAGTAACAGACCCTCAGGAGCTCGGTGGAGAGGAATCAGCACCTGCCTTCAATCAAAGACAAGCAGCTGCAGCTCATCTTATCAAGATTGCTGCGAGCACTGTAAGCACTACTAGGAACCCACATTATCCCTCAGACAAACCTGCAGTTAGAATGGACAGTCAAAGAGCGAAGCATAGTACTGTAAAGCTCCCAGCAGCTGCAGTTCAGTCGGACAAGAGCACTACTACTACAGGGCTGCCTGCTAGTGTTGAAGGTCTGATCCAGGACATTAGAGCAGCTGCCATGCGAGTGAATGGAGGCAAGGCTGTCAAACCTCTCAGTAGAGTGGCCAAGAAGAAGTGGCACAAGAGGAATCCTTGCACAAGTCGAGAGAAGCTGCCTTTAGTCTACTCGAGAAGAAAATCCACCAAAGATGCGGATCATGACAATGCTGCATGGCAAGCAGTCTTTCGAGAGTACACCATTCTCCATCGCACTTGTACCAGCGAAATCAGAAACGTGACCGAGTACTTGCAGGAGAGGATCACAAGAACGGGCTGCAAATTCATGGTCTGTGACGCGACAGAAGGTTCTGGGCTTGGCAACAAGATGTTGCTCATCACTTCCTGTTTCCTCTATGCGGTTCTGACACAAAGGATTTTTCTTGTACCTAGCTCAAGTCTGTTGTGCGATATCATGTGTGAGCCTTTCGAAGGCTCCTCATGGAGGATACCTGATGGACGAGTCCTTGGTTTAGGTCCCAGTCCTGCTTTCTTTGCTTCTGTGGATTCGTTTCTGGCAACTCGCGGGGACGATCTGCTGCTGCAGCAGCATAGCAAGAATGTCTCAGCAAAGGTCGACATGTATGCAACGGATGTGAGCGATGACTGGTTCTTTCAGCCTGAGAATCGATTCTATTGTCCTACGGAGCAGAGCTTCTTGAGCAACGTGACGTGCATCGGTGTCGTTGGTTGTCAGTACACCATTCCCAAGCTTTTCTCGATGCCGACCTTCCGTCCGACCTTAGAGTCTCTGTTTCCCACGCGGATGGTCCTCACAGATCTCCTCAGAAGCTTGATGCTCCCGGTAGATAGCATCTGGCACGAGGTCGAAAAAGTCGAGGCAATGCAGCCAGATCGTGCAGACCGACGCGTCGGCGTTCAGATTCGCTACTTCCGCGGCGTTGAAGCTTTCGAGAAACTCCACCACGGAGTGGACTCCCGGATCAGACAGTGCTTTTTGGAAAACGGCATCCTTCCTAAACAAAAGACGAAGGTAAGCGACGACGCAATTGAGTCGCCACGTGGTAGTAACAGGATCACGGTCTTCATCGCTTCTCTACACAACAGCTTAGAGAAGTCGCTGACAATGGACTACTTGCAAAACCCACCAGCAAATGGCGAGAACGTAACCATCGTGCAGCTGTCTCAGAAACTCTCACAAGGATATAGCGTACAAGACGATGCACAAGCGATGGTGGAAATGATACTCCTCAGCTTCTCGGACGACATCATCGTCACTCCTATGTCCACCTTCGGCGGTGTCGCTCACGCTTATGGCGCATTACGCCCGTGGTTCGTGCAAATCCCGCCATGGTTTGTCGATAACCCCGATAACGTCTCCGAGCCCGACGGTCCCCCTTGTGTAAGAGCGCAAACCATCGACACTTGCTCGCATTTGCCGGAGAAACAATTCGATTGCCCACATGATCCCGAGCTCCACGGCCGATTCGTCACCGATCTCACACCGTCTCTCAAAGATTGTCTCGTGGAAGATGTTCGGACCGGCATTCAGCTCATCACCAGAACTCGCCAATCCCCATCTCCGCCCCCGCACTTCCTTTCCTCCTCGTTTAATCAAGACCTACCATGCTAAATCGCACAACAATCACCAGCACTAATCAAGCCCTACGATGCTAATTAATCATTAATTAGCACAATAATTACACCACTAATCCTTTTTAAAAATTCCACTAATCCTTTTTTTTTCTCACTAATCTTATTTTTTGTTGTTCTCACTAATTATTGTTGGGCTTTTTGGTACTGTAGGAAAAGCCTTGGACTAGGCCAATTAATGTGCACATTTGTCATTTCACAAGCTGAATACCCACCTAAATTATAATTTGAGATTTAAAACCACCTATAAAGTTGAAACATAAAGATGCACACTAAAATTAATAAAATATATATAATATTTTTGTAGGCAAATAATAACATTAATATATGGTGATTTTTTTTTCCAAAGTTGTGTGAATAAACTAATAACTCATAACATATCAATTTAGCCCTTTGTGGCTAGCCTCCCCCAGCCCCCCCGCAAGGTCCAAAAGCAACTCAAATGAAAGTGAAAGGATTCACTTTGAGCTTCACACCACCTCCTCCTTCTCCATTGTTTTAGGCACCCAACTCTAGATTTTGGTAGCACACAACATGTAAAAACTAGTTTTGGGTGGGTACCAAACAACAATTCAAAACCAAGTTGAGTTCAACTTGGTTTTTTTCACAACTACCTATTGGGTATCAACCATGTGATAATCAGTCGGTTGATATCCTAGTTGTTAGGTACGAGATGATACTAAAGATGCAATTCACAAAGAATCAAGAAAAATCAAATTTTCTTGATATTTTTCAAATGTTGAGACTTGGGTAAGTTATATTGATAATTCATGGGTCCAATTCTTAGTTCTTACATAGGATTTTAGATGTCTAAATAATAGGTAGGGATTCAAGGTGCAAGTTATATTGGTAATTCATGGGTTCAATTCTTAATTTTTACATAGATTTTAGATTTTAGATGTCTAAATAATAGGTAGGGATTTAGGGTTAGGATTTAAGGCAATTAAGTTCTAAGATTAAGGTTTAAAGTAACTAAATTTTAGGTTTACGGTGTTATAATTGTCTTGTGTGCAAGTAAGTTATATTAGTAATTCATGGGTCCAATTCTTAGTTCATACATAGGATTTAGATTTTAGATATTTAAATAATAGGTAGGGATTTAGGGTTAGGGTTTTAAACAACTAAGCTTTAAGTTTAAGGTTTAAAGCAACTAAATTTTAGGTTTAAGGTGTCACAGTTGTCTTGTGTGAAGTGAAATTTGAACTCCCTAAAAGGCCTATAGCTTTTTGGCCCCAGATTGTTTTGTGATTTTTTTGTTTTGTCAATTATTCTCTTTTTTTTTATGCTTATGTTTTTCTCTCCATTTTTATTCGATTCTTTTTTTGTTGTGCATGGTTTTGCAAGTCTTTGCACACCATTTGATTCATTATGTTTTTGTGTATAAATGTTGTTTACGGCATTTGGCAATTTTTGTGTGTAGGTTTTTAGAAACTTGGTGGGTTTTGGGTTTTTTGTGTGCTTGTTTGGTTTTTGAAGTTCTTGTTGAGCAAAGGAGGTGCTTGGTTAGTTTTACAAGTGTTTAATGTATTTGGGAGTTAATCAATTGAATCTACAATTGCATTAATTGTTTTCAAAGGTGTTCATTGTGTTTGGGAGGTTTTCAATATCTCTCTAGGGTATTCAAATGGGTTTTTGAAATGTTCAATGGGTTTGGGTGATGTCTTTTTGGGGTATTCAACGAGTTTGGGAGGTTCTCAATGTCTCTTTGGGGTATTCAATGGGTTTGGGAGGTTCTTAGTATCTTTTTGGGGTATTCATCGAACTTTTGGAATGTTCAATGGGTTTGGGAAGTTTGTGATGAGTGTGGGAGGTGTTTAGCTTCCCCTTGGTGCTCAACTTCTTCTTGGTGTCTTGATTTTTCTTGGTGTTTGATTTAATGGTGTTCAACTTTTTTCAATGGCTTCTTCAACTTCAACACTCAATGACTATTCAAACTTCATTTTTAAGATATGTCCCTCAATCTTTTGTTTTGTTTACATGTTGTTTTGTTTAGTGGCTTCTTCAACTTCAATGCTTCAATGACTTTTCAAACCATTTTAAAGTATGTCCTTCAATCTTTTGTTCTTGTTTTTTGTTTTTTTGTCCTTTTTTGTGTTTTGTTTATGTGTTGTTTTGTTTCTTATGTTGTTTTCTTATTGTATGTCTTCTCTTTCTTTGTACTTCTTATCATGTACCTCTTGTTGTTGTGTTTTGTTCTATACAATCATTCTTAAATGCAAATTGTTTTGAAATAAATGGGTTTCAATTTGCACCTACATTTTAAAGCATTCTTGTGAGCATGCAACATTTTTGCACTTGCATATAACTACATTAATATTTCTTTTGCATTATGCATCATTCTAAAAGTGAATGATTAAATGCACATTACACATTATATTTGCATTTCATATTCGTAAATGTTTGTAATTGTTTCTTTCCTTTTTTTTGCATCTTTCAAGTTTTTAATATAATATTAATAATTAATAATTAGACACAAAAATATGAAAAAAATGGAAGGCATTATTCTTTTGCAATTTCTCCACCTTGGTTTAATAACACATAGATTGTATAAGATGGAGCCATTTTTTTAATATGATGTTTCCATGAATGAATATAAGTTGTCAATGGGGGAAATGAATGAAGATGAGAGGTTCGAAAGGTCTAATACATTGCCAAATTCCCATTTAAAAAATGATGATTCATTGGAGTTGATTTTG
>Ga0209208_10007266_pt1 | contig 15060 bp, 14 predicted proteins | sample S1TSphfallax_3_FD_187694 | JGI IMG/M metagenome (GOLD analysis project Ga0209208, IMG submission 187694) | Host-associated microbial communities from peat moss isolated from Minnesota, USA - S1T2_Fd - Sphagnum fallax MG (SPAdes) (version 2) | ecosystem: Host-associated > Plants > Peat moss >...
TGTAGAATTTTTGCAAAAATGCTGCTTCAATTGGCGATCTAGGAAGTGCTTAGGTCCAGATGTGGTTAATTTTATTATTATTATTTCAAAAAATGTCGAAAAAATCCCTTTAAATCACAATTTTTTTGGTGTGGTATGGTGTTGTGTTTTATTTTAAAATTTGGAAAAATAATTCGCCAAATTGCGAAAATTCGCCTCCCAAAAAAAAAACAATAACAAATTGGCTGCCAGTTTTTACTGCCGACACGGAAGAGACGCGGAAATGGGGTTGCAAACCCTAATCAGTCGTCCCGTCCGTCTGGCAGACGGAAGGTGCGCGCACGCGTCAGAGTCTGTCTCAGACGCTTAAAATCCGCTGCCGTCTGTTTGTCGCGACTCCGCCGTGCGTGGGCTTGACTCGTCGTTGCGGGACCTTCTGGAGAACGGGGGAGGGACGTAGGGAGGCAGTGGGGAAGGGAGGAGGAGGTGGACTCGGGGAAGACGACGACGCCCCTCCCCCGAGACTTTTCTTTGCACATGCTGTTTACCAGCCCACCAGCAAACACCAAAGCTCCTCAAGAACAAGAACAAGAACAAGATCAAGCCACAAACCATTTCCCAACCGCCCGGTTCTTCCCCTTTCCGAGCTTCCTACTTTGTTGTTCTCTTGTCCCAGTTTTCTTTAGTTTTCTTCTTCTTCTTCTTCTTTTGATGTTCGTTCTTCTAAACGGATGCGGGTACAAGTGTTGTGATGCTGCTGCGGCTGCTCCAGATTGCTTTGAATAAGAAACATTTTCGAATCATTCTTTTCCAACCCTGCTGGCCTCGAGCTTTCTAGTGTTATTTCTCTGTAGCGCGGCTTGTTTCTTCTTTCTTTCTTTCTTTCTTTGTTGTTCATTGTCGTAAAAGGATGCGGTACAGATGTTGTGGCGACGCTATTGTTGCTGCCTCTGCTGCTCCAGAGGGCTTTGAACAACAAACGGGAGGTCGTTTTCACGGGGGCTTTTTTTACGCTCCTTCTTCTTCTTCTTCATTTTCAACACGGCTTTGTTTCTACAGGTAAGCCTTGATTCCTTTCTTTCAATTCATGAAACATTGGGGGCAGATCTTTGAAGAAGTGTATGCTCGTTTTTTTTTTTTTGGTGAGCTTACTTCTGTTTTGATATAAGTATTGTTGTGTCCTTTTTTTCCTGTGCTTCTAAAGATGCTCTCTCTGATGTTTTGAAACGAGTTGGATTTCCATCATTTGGAAATGATGAGGGAGGGTGGTGTGTTTGTTTTCTTTTTTTGGGGGTCTTTTTGGCCCATTCCTCTAAAGATCTATCAATTCAGGGAAGAATGGGGCTGATCTTTGAAGTTTGCTTCCTTACTTTGTGTTTTGATAAGTCTTCTGCCTTTTGTGCACTTTGAAATGGAAGCTTGCTTTGATGTTTTGAAAGGAGTTGAGATTTTCTGCATTTTGCATTTGGAAATTATTTAACACCAGAGGTTTTCAAATTTACCTTCTTGAGCTTTTGTTTTGTGTGGTTTTTTCTTTATGCAAAGATCTTGGTGACCTTGGGGGTTTCGGACTCTGTATACACTTGATGATTTTGAGTTCAATCAGCAATGGCGGTTGTGGCATGACAAGTTTGTGGGGGCCCTAATCACAGAGGCGTTTGGGGCTTGGTGTTCTAATGTTCCTATTCACAGTTTGTACAAATTGTTATGAATCTCCATGGGGCAATTTGAGCCAGTGCTCTTCCCTTGCAACATACATTGGAATGCCGGGAGGGTTTCATTCCAAACTGGACATTAGTTTCGTGGGAATGTTTCTTGTCATGAAAGTTTGTTGTTTGTGAGGCTTTTCTTGTCCATTGTTAGAATGGTGATAGAGATAAGCTTTGAAACTGTTCATTCTTCTATGATCCAGGGCACCTCAAAGTTTTGCTGTGGAAGTTCATTTGAGAGTCTGTGTGACTGGTAGCAGCAAAGGTCCTGAAGAGGGTTTGGAACTAGACAAACTCGTTTCTGTTGAAGAGATCTTGAACATTGTGGCTTTGGACAGTTGGTGCTGTGACTTTTTTTCCCCTCTCTGCAGATTGCTTCTGAGTATCATTCTTCTTTTGACCTAAACTTTGAGTCAATAAGGGTTTTCTGCATGAGCAATTTCAGTTTTTAGTCAGAAGGTGGCTCCTTGCCTTGATCTTCAGTATGGCAGTTTGTTTACTTTGGGTGAACTGTGTTGTTCTTCCTTTCAGCTCTGTCTTCAGCAGGACAGACCAGAGGTGGAGTGGGTATGTTGGGGGGTGGTTTGAGGGACTGCCACATGATAGAACCCTATAGATCACTTTTTGGAGGTTGTGGAAGCGAACTTTATCATGAGTAACATTCCCTTCACACTTGTAAGTTCCTCATTCTCTATGAACTCACAGAATCACCATTCTGAGTTTCCTGGATGGACTTTTATGTGATAATCATAGAAAGCGCTTTCTTCTTATGCAGTAGCATCAGGAATGGTTGCATCAACATGTTATCAAATCAGATCCAAATGTGAAGGAACATAGAAACAGCCTATTAACACCATGAAGTGTATGCTGTCCAGGTGATACCACAACATCTGCAGGAAGATATCGTGAATCGCTTGGAAGATGCTGTTCACATTGCAAGAGTGAAATGTGTGTGCAAGTCCTTACGATCTGCTGCTAGTCGCATCCGGTCACTTCGAATCATCTGCAAGGAAGAGTATCATGCTAGTGTCCGAGATGAAAACCCCCCGACAGCACTTCCGTATATCAAACCCATAAGAGGAGGTGCAGATCCAGCCACATTGAGTACGTCAAAGGCAGATGGTTTGACGGAGGACATACAGAAAACCAAGAATGACAGCACTCCTGTTGGACCCCTACATGATGATACTCAAAATGGTGTTTCCCAGGGCTGCCAGAGTGACAGTGGAATCACCAAGCATCCTCTAGAGAAAGTTGCTGAGGGTCCGGATGCTCCACATGAAGGTGTTGAAGGATCTAATCATGTTCGGTCACTTCGAATCATCTGCAAGGAAGAGTATCATGCTAGTGTCCGAGATGATGAACCCCCAGCAGCACTTCCTGATATCAAGCCCATAAGAGCAGATCAAGCCACATGCAGTACATCACAGGCAGATGGTTTGACTGATGGCATACAGAAAACCAAGAATGGCGGCACTCATGTTGGAATCCAGCATGATACTCAAAATTCATGTGGCAATCCAAATGGGGTTTACCAGGGCTGCCAGAGTGACAGTGGAATCACCAACAAGCATCCTCTAGAGAAAGTTGCTGAGGGTCCAGATGCTCAACATGAAGTCGTTGAAGGATCTGATCTCAAAAAGCGCACTTGGGGTCAAAGAGAAACCCTTTGTGAAGCTGAGGTTTGCAATCAGCAGCCCCCATGCAACCAGAATAGTAGTGATCGGGCTCTGCAAGACACTTGCGGTAACTGTGGTACCTCTAAGGGTAATCTGCCAGAAACCCTAAGGGATGATAATGGCAACTTTCCAAATGGGAGTAGCAAGAAACCCAAACTTGAGGGGGACGTTTGTGTGGAGGATTCACAGACTGGGAAAGCAAGTACTCCAGAGACAAAGAAGGAAACAGATGCACAAAAGGGACATCTGCAAGAAACTCAAAGGGATGACAATGACAATTTCCTGAGTAGGAGTAGCAAGAGACTCAAACTTGAGGGGGAGTTCACTGCTGCGAATCCACAGGATGGGGATGCAAGTACTTCAGGGGCAGGCAAAGAACCAATTTTTTTCCGCCAAATTCTGCCAACAGTATTGCAGGGGTCAGAATGTGTTGTACAATTAAGAATTGAGGTTGAACCAAAGCTGCAGTCAAAGGTGGTTTCAGAGGCAGAACGGAAGTGTACTGATCATTGGATGACAGATCCATTGTTTGTGAACAAGTGGATTCGGTATGTTCAGTCTTCAATACAGCATCTGTGCATAGTGGATTATGGACAGCAAGCCATCATGAGGAGATCCAGCATCCTCACAGTCATATCACAAACTTGTGAGTGTTCACTCCCTGTGTGTTCCCACATCTATACTTTTTTTTTTTGATGTTGGCCAGGAAGGATATTATGATGCTCAAATGGCTAGTTTGCCCTGCTGAACCTTGACAATCCAATTCATGGTTGTTTAGTCCAAATATTGTGAAGTCCATTATAGGGTAGTCCTATAGATGTGGGTGGCCAAGGTCTGCAAAGCATTTTTTTGGCAAATCTGCTGATCAATGGGTGTTGAAATTTGTGCTCGTCCACCTCTTTGTTCTCAAACCAGATATCAGCCTTCAAGTTCAGTAAGGTTCAGTTGTTTACTCTTGAATCATTAACATCATTGGCTTTTGTCATCAAAATAAAGCTACATTATTGTGAAGATTATGGCATTTACTGTTGTCTTCAAACTGTGTATGTATAATGTGGACGCATACCAGATGCAATGCTTCATACATGCCTTGAGATTTTATGCTTCTGACAAAGGTCTTGAATTGTGTGGTGTGTGATCAGGCTCTGTGTTGAAGACACTGGACTTGAGGAACATGTTTCTGGATACAAAGGGGTGCAAGGACATGCCAAACCTGGCAAGTTTTACTCTCCGTTGTGTGAAAGTGAATGGTAATGTGCTCCAAGAAATTAACATGCGGATGAGAAATTTGCAAACTTTGGCCCTCCTTGGGGTTTTTGGGGTTCAAGAAGGCCACTTAACATTACCTGAACTCAAAGTGTTGTGTCTTGGCTTGTCCACAAAAGCAAAATCAGTCAAGATTGAGTTGCCAAATCTTGGGAAATTGCAGTTGAAGATGTCATGTCCAGAAGTACTTCACATATACGCACCAGTCCTCCAATTTGTGGCATTTAACCTTGAGATCCTCGATTGCTCATTGGTGGGATTTGAACACATCAAGAATCTTCGGGAGCTTCTTTATGGTGCATCACAATTCACCACGCTTTCAAAGCTCGTGCAAAAGAATACGTGCCTTGACAAGACGTTTCTGGACATACCGTGCATGGCCTTGGACGAGGATGGAAAGTGGCTGGGTGTGTTACCTGAAGTCGCACTCAATGTGCCATCCTTCAAGACACTTCAATCAGAGTGTCTGAACATGCAAGTCCTCAACATCGGTCCAGGGCTTTGGCATTCGATGGAGACAGTGCACTACTCCAGTTTAAGAGAAGTTCAGGCTTGGCCACCAATTACAAGGCTCATCTTGCACATGATTCCCCACACACTTGAATCGTCTGTTGCAGTTTTACTTTTGTTTATCGCAGTAATGCCAAAACTGCGGATTTTGGAAGTAAAGGTGCACACAGATAGCCCAGTCGACTATGACTCTTTTATTGATGCCATCAAGAGCCATGTCTCCCACTTGATGTTTAGAGCTGGGAGATGGACCAAGAGTCTGGACTTCTCTTGTTTTAGCTTCTAGTGTGGATTTAACCATTGGGCCTCAAAAAAGCAGTTGGTCCCTGTTTTTGAATGTACATGTCTTTTTTTTTCCGGCAAGGCATATACGAGGTTCTGTTTCGTGTACACATGATAAGTTATGCTTTATCATCCCTCAGGGTTTTCAGGTTACAGAAATGGAACACACAAAATTGCAATACAGCCTTACTGGTTTCTTCGTGTTAAGGTCTCATTGAGCTCTTTGGGCTCAGCACTGTGTGGGTCATGCTTTAGGGTTTAACATGATGAAATGTGTCAAATGATATTGGATAAAATCCATAATTGTTGTTTGTGAAAATTGAGTGGGGTGGTTGTGTCATCTCGCTCTCTGCACAAAAGCAACAATTGTAGCTTTACACCTAATGATTCTGGGATTTTCCTTCTATTTTTCTTATTTCCCATCATCATAAATTTATTTGCCCTTGATTGAAACCAAAACTCTATCATTGCAATTGTGTTATGGCCAATGTTATAGGTTTTGTGAATATCTTGTTTCTATGCATATTGGAGAAACACATTTGTAAGGTCATGTTAAGAAGCATGGGGAAAATTAGCTAATGTATCCAATGCATTAGGCTTAGGATTACCACTCTTTTTGCATGATTTCCATATATCATACAACCTCAATTTCTATGAACATAGTTTGTCCATTGTGTAAATAAAGAAGTGATTATAATAACAATAAAAGTAATATTATTTATATTAATACGAGGAATAGTATATTTGTTATGCCTTCAAAGGCATTAAATGATCATATGTTTCAAAGAGGATTGTTACTTGGAAACCTTACAACAAGCAAGTTGTTGATGGGGAATTTGGGGACTAGAAAGTGTTACATTGCAAGAAGGTTTAGCTGGGTAGACATTTTTTTGGCATTATTCTTGGTGCTTTGGACATCCATGGATTGAAACTTGCAAAAACAATTGCTCCAAATGCAAGATTTGACAAAACATGCAAGTTTTTATAATTATTTGTAGGAAATGGGATGAACAACAAGGCAATACTGGAAACACATTGCCATCATTCATAGCTTGGGTTCGTGATGTTTTATGTGTTCATGACATGGAGGCAAATAATCTTGATGACCATGATTTGATGTTATTGTGCACTAAACCTGGGCTTTCCATTGTAAAATATGTTAAAGCAAAAGGCTCTAACAATAATTTCCGGGTCTTGGACCATAAGGCTAACTTGTTGCAAATATTTGCTAGTAGTGTTGCTTTAGTGTTTCAACAACTTGATGTTGATGCAAGAGCCATTCAAATGAAGTATGTTGGAGTGCTCAAGGACATAATGCAACTAAATTATGGGCTTGTCAACACCCCTACTATATTATTTAGTTGTGAGTGGATAAAGCATACAAATAATTGGGGTAGTAACATATATATTAAAGATGATGCATGATTTATGGTTGTCAATTTCAAGCACAAGTTGCCAATCTTTTAGGAACCATTTGTATTTCTTTCTTGAGCTACGCAAGTTTTCTTCTCAGATGACAAACGGCCATGTTGGAAAGTACTTTTACCCAAAGAAGTTCACTCCCACCAATCTATTGCAAGACGCAAATGATGTGTTCATTACCACAACAATGGAAGCTAAAGGATTCCATCCAACAACAAAGCTACCTCCACCACAATCTATAGTGTCTTTAGTGGGGTTAATTAAGTTGTTAGATGTTGAAAATCTTCTAACATCTTTATATTCTTTATTAAGTTTTTTTGGTTAAATTATGTTCCATTGCTCAAATTAATTTCAATTTGATTGTTTTAAATTTAGACATGCTTCAAATTACTTGCACACTACTACAAAATGTGGGTGTAGATCATTCATCCTTGTTCAATGAACTAGTAATTCATTACATCCCCATTAGGTCCTCTTCATTGAGATTAGTGAATTCAATCAAAATCCAATGAAATCACTTGGTGTAAAAGCACACATTTTGTTGTAGTGTTGATGTGACACATTGATGTTGATTTGAATTTGAGCAATAATTTTTTTACATCTAGTTTTGTGGATGGTATTGGGATATTAAACAATGCACATGACATGTTTAATATGAAATCATATTTTAAATGTTCATTTTGTTTCAAATATGTGAACATGAGGAGAAAATTGGTTCATTTTTCGTTTTCCTTTCTAAAGGAAATTTGTGGGAAACATAGGTGACCTCCATGGTTTTTGAGTCCATGTATTAATTTTCTACTATCGTAGTACCTAGGTAGCTTTGGCACAAATTATATTTATTTTCATTTTGCCAAAAAACTTAGAATAAAAAAATATTTTATGCCAAGATTTTTGAAAATTCAATCAAAATGTACTTGAACCCACACCATGTCCTACAAAGTAACATAAATTATGATAAGTTTAAATGAAAAGACAAAATCAAACTTGTGAAATATTGAATGATTTTATTGTGTTTACTCCTTATATGCCAAAACTTTCAAAATAAAAAATTCAAGTGTTGAATCAAAACTTAAAATGATATTAATTATTCACCACATTATTGTTGAAGCTACTTAGGTATTACAATAGTTAAGTTAATCATTCATTTGACAACTACTAAGAATACCTCCTTGATATTTTGGCTACATGTGGTTGTTATGTACACATTTTCACACCAAAAAACTGAAAAAAATTCATTGATTTTTAGTTCCATGTGGACATAAAATACAAGTTAGAATGTCATGTCATATTCACTAATATATTCACATCATATACATACAACATAAATGTGACTATAAAATGACTAGATCACAATCTATGTGCATATTATGGGCACATCAACATGTTATATACATTATTTGAAAATTGTATGCCACATCATGTCACAATTGTTTAATTGTTTTAACCACTTTACATCTTTAGCCCAAATATACATAATATGACCACATGTTCACATCATGCTAAACATCTATTCAATAAACTTTAACATATTGTTGGATGAGTAATGATCATCTAATGTTAGATGAGATTTACAAACAATCTAGAATTACATTCATTAGATTGCAACTAGAAATATTGCTACATAAGGTGGACAATTGCAAATATGGTTCATATTTGTTCTTTTAGTCGTTGAAGACTACCAATTGTTTAAGTAGTGATTGCATAGGACATGTATTCTTCTAGTGTCATTGGACAATAACCTTCCTTTAATTGATTAATTACAACATTACAACATGAGGAGCAACATCAAAAATCAAGTTTTAGCAACAAATATTGATGAAGTTTTGGTCATGAAGATTGAAAAATTCCAAGCCAATTAAGGTCAAGGACCCAATTACAACAAGACTAAGAGATTGAATGTGTGTTTATGGTCAAGGAATTCATTTGTCCAACTTTGACAAACCACTTAATATCAAACAAGGAAGTTTGAATACTCAATAGTTAAGTTTTTGTCATAATTGTGGAAAAAATGACCATTGGTAAAGAAAATGCTTCCACCCAAAAGGCTACACCACAAGAAAGCTACAAAATTTGGATACGGATGCAAGTTGGTATTTGGATTTTGGTGCCTTAAGACACATTAAGTGACATAAGTATTGTTAGCATTTACAATATAAATTTTGGCCTAGTAAAAATCGAATCAATAGGTGGTCATAGTCACATGGTTGAAGGCAAGGGTAATGTGATTCTACTCCACTACAAGGTATGAAACACATAATTGATGTGTTCCATATTCTTAGAGTAACCAAGAACTTGTTGTCTATGGTTTGACCAATAATAAATAGAGGATGCTATGTTGCTATTTATTCTTGCTACTATTGACATTTGGAATAGGTAAAATGTTGATGTCTCTGGAGGGGATTTTGTTCATGTTGTTTGCACATGTTAGAATTGATAATGTTTTTGTTTTTGGAGAAAATTTGACATTTGACAATTATTGCTTAGAAGCTTCACTTGTTTTTCAATGTAGTAGTGTAAACAAAAGTGGAAGGGGAGAAACTTAAATCCCCTTCCTACCCTATCCTTAAACTAGGGAAAAAAAATTCTCCCTACAAAACTTATTTTCCTCTTTTGAAAAGAAAGGAGCAAAATGAACAAGAGGAAGGGCTCTTTCATTTCTAACTTCACTAAATAGACATAAAACCCCAAAGATAAAAATATCTCAAAACTCTAATAAGAAAGGTGAAAGAGGAAGCCTTTTTCATCATACAACTCATGTCACTAACTCCAAGATGCAAATAACACCCACCTAACACACTTGTTGCTCTATACACCATTTATAGACCACACCTAAATGCTAACAGTTCCTCTTTGCACACACAATTTGAACAACTAACCCTACCACCCAATCACAATTCTTTGGTTTTCACAACATGCATTCACAAATCTTTCCCTCCTAACATTCAATCGATGAAAAGTTGTTGACCAATAAAAAACCTATAAGCTTCTACCATAGCTGACAACTCACAAGAAAAAATAAAAATAAAAATAGGGTTGGTACCCAAGGAGCAAAAAGGTGAGCTCCTTAGTACGAGTATTGAAACTAATATCAAAACCCTAATACTAGATTGATTGGGTACTCTCTAATTTTTTTCTAATCCAATATCAACATATCTTGATATCAACAAAGTATTTGGACACTAGATACCAAACTAATATGCTACTTGATAATAGTGTTGATACGAGTTAATGACCTTAGATACTAAACCCACATTGATTAGGACCCATAGCCACGTTGCAAATAGTTATGGGTTCAAAGCCATGTTAGATGTTAGCTTCAATGATAGTTGGGTTAATACTGTATACAAATACTTGAAATTGTCACGTTAGATAGTTAAAATGTGAGAAATATGACGTGTCCCAACTAAGTTGCAAGACACCTTACAAGGTGTAATCTGGCAACAGGCTTTTCAAAAAGCATAAAGCTTGCCATTGTGTTTTCTTTTCCCCATAATACCTAGTGGGTATTCAGCAAGAACCTGCTGGGTATCACAAGAAATTGGATCTAACAGCCCCAATTTGAACATCTCAGAATTACAATATTTGAGAAGAAGTCTAAAAGGGTCCAGCATACACGTTTTGCATCTATAGTGATTACAGGTTTTAGTTTTTCTCCCATACTTGAATGTCAGGCTATGATCTGAGAGGATACCAAGTGCAGGCCATGCAGGTTGGAACTAGAAATGGAAGACTAAACTGTGGCTGGTGCTGGTGCTATGGAAGCAAGGACAAGTACAACTAGCTTGGTACAATTGGTGGTGGCACACAATTGCAACAACTGCACCATACTCTACTGTCAAGGCCAGTTTCTGGCCAAGTTCAGGGCATGTACCTAATCCCTCAAGGGACTTGAAACGAGCAAAATAGTCGACTCCCCCTTCAGTCACTGTCCACTTCTAGTCATACCAAATCAACAATTCATGCTCTGTGTCCACAAACCCCAAAGCTCAAATGTCATGAATTCAGATGAAGCAACCATCATTTAGTGCAGTTAAAGATGTAAACATCAGTCGTTCTCTGTTACACAGTAGCAAGGATCACTTCTGATCAAAAAGAACAAAACCATCATACATTCAAGATAAGCAATCTTGAACCATACACACACACATACAAACATCAAACATACATTATGAATGCAAATTTGTAATGAATATAACATACAACACAGCAAGAGGAAACGATATGACATTACCAAACCTGAGACATTACATTCCAAAGAAAGTATATGAGACTGTACAGATAAGAACCATTGCTAAATTTTGAGCAAAAAGCCTGCACCTGTTGGGTAATAGGCCTATCACCATTATTGAAAGATACTTTTCAACCAGAGAAAATGCATATTAGCTTCTGTACAATGTTAACAATGTTGATGTGCAGAACCACAAGGCCCTACCATCCCTTATGCAAAAACTAAACAAGGACTGTCATACAACCCTTTGATGTAGAACCCTGCTCCTTACAGAACTCAGTAAAACCTGGAATTGGAATATATCCAACAACTGCTAATAAGCCTTCTTCGTAAGATACAGAAACTGTACAGCTTTGTGAACCATCATCAGAAGCCACCTGGAAGGTGACTAGAATCTGTAAAGGTTAAAGGTAGGATAACCTACTGTGCCGGAACAGTCCTTGTAGCCTCCTTAATTCTTTCAATGGGTACCAAAGGAATGAAGTCGGCAAGAGGCAACTGCTTATCCTTCAAAACAGTTGCTAGATTGTTGTAACTCTGAGCTCCAAGTTTAGCAGCTGGAGCAGCAAGATAAAAAGCCTGAGGCACCAGTGGCACTGTGAGTAACTTCTGCCATGCACTGTATGTCAACTGCTCAGCAGCAGGCTCGTATTTCTGGTAGTATGAAGCTGCTGTTTCATAGAGTCCTTGATTTTGCACATCTGCAACGAGAGCCCTTGCAGCATCTGGTGCCTGCTTGGCCACATCATATGCTTGGGATGATTTCTCTTTCAGAAGTGGGGGTAGCAAGTCATTAAGAAGTGCAAGTGTTTCATCCACCTGCCAACAGAAAATTTAACATATCAAGAAACCTCGCCACAAGAAGAAAAAAAAATTCCCTGGGAAGAAGAAACCCATGCAAAAAGGGTAAAGCAAGAGAACTCACTCACCTTCTGGATGAGATTGACACTTCTTAAGACATTGCAATGATAAGAATGTTACACCTCACAGAAATTGAACATTGGTGACACTCCACAGCAAACTATCTCAAAGCTTTGCTGGACACTCTAAACTACAATCTGCTTATGACTGGAAATTCTCAAAGATTTCCTGGCAACTTCTGAACTAAAATCTGCTTACAACTGGTAATTGCCACTCAAACAAGAAATCTAAACAACAAGACAAAGTTTTTGAAAAAAACAGCATACCTTGCTGTCCAAAAATTGCAGTAGCTCCAAAGGCTTGCCCTCAATCTTTTGATATACAGGACCCACGACTGTCTTGACTGTGCCTTCGACGTTATCAACACTTGGTTTCAACGGTCCCGAACTATCCTTGGCAAGAGAATACAACGCCCCTAAAGATCCCAATGCCTCAAGGGCAAGTACGTGAACCAAGCTAAGATACTTCAGATTCGGCTCCTGCACCAGGTTAGACGGAAAACACAGTTACTAACAACCTTCCAGATTTGCAAAGCGCATGACCGCAAGAACGCCGCAAGAGATACGCAATCCTCAGATAATGATAAACTAAGAAGAACGCATGTGCATTCATGGATTTGAAAGGAAAGACCATTCCACAGAATTCACGTGATGAAAGGCAGCAGCAAAACAGAATCGCCAAGGAGACAATGGTGGCAAACCTGGAAACTTTTATGCGCTATAAAATGATGAGATCCCGCAAACAGCATAACCTCATCTGCTATGGCAATTCTAAAGCTTCCTACAGATGAATCGCGTTCATTGCCTACTCGAGAAAATAGCTACAAGAAGAGACTATTTGAAGCCCGGGGAAAGCCTCGGGAGGAGGCATACAAAATCGGAATAGACTATTTCAAGCCCGGGGGAAAGCCTCAGGAAGAAGCACACGAATCCAGAATGGCTAAAGAATAAACTTATCAAAATATCACAAACGAAAACACAAACAAAACACACTGGCGGGGGTTTCAAATTGAACCTCGGCAATAGGGTTCAAAAATCACGGAAAGCGTACCTGTGTAGTATCAGCCATGATGCCTGGTAACGACGACGACCACTGAGCGCTTGCCGATTACGATATGAAAAAGCAGAGGAAAACCTCCCTTCTCGCAAACAATGAAAGAGTTCGAGCCGGGAGGGAAAAAAAAACTCCGCCAAAAACGAAGAGCGCAAGGAAAAAAAACACAAGGAGAAAAAGAGGTATTTCTCAAAGTGATAAGTTCGAAGACGATTGGCAACAATTATATTTTGTGCACAAGTCGTCGTCGTCGGCAGAAAACTGTCAACACCGCAGCGAAGAGCGAGCGATGGGAAATGAGGCCGGAACGTTGCACACGGGGGAAGCGCCGTCCAGGAAGGCCGTGAAGAGCGTGAGGCGGAGACGCTTTGTTCCGAGCTTCGTTCCGAGGCTAAGCTTCTGGTGTCCGAAGCTAATGGCACATTCTAGAAGCTACCAAGTAGGTACCTAGTACATACACAGTCGGTTGAGAACTTGAAATCTGCTGCCCGGTTCTGGAAAAACCTAAGTGGACGGTGAGATGGACATCTACTGGTCCCACTTGTGATTCGCGTATTTCCCCACTTGTGACGTGAAGCGTTAACCGTGGGGACGACTGTCGTGATGCGAACCAATGAACTGTGGTGAACAACAATTGTGTTCTGGAACAGGCCTTCACTAATTGCGTTCCGGAACTGGCCTCTCCCCATTGTGTTGGGGAAACAGGCCCGATTTAAAATTGGAACCCTACCGGGCTCAACCAGTCCCCCAGATGGAACCGGGCCTACCAGGCCGGCCGATTCCATAGCCCACAATTCCCTCTTTCCCTTCTTCCAGACTTGGTTGGGGTAAGGCTTCCCTATCAAGGGCATTATTGTGTAGTGTAATGCCCAAGGCCATCAGCATTACCAGAATAAGGGCCTACACGGGGTGGAGTTAAGGCCACCCCAATTCTGATAATGCCCATGGTGGAAAAGGCTTTGCTTGCACAAGCCACAATAATAGTATTGTGTTTAAATCTTATATCTTAATATATTAATTCAGTAAGTCTCTTTGTCTGTGACGGAGGTTTTGGGGGGTGGGGGAAGGTAGAGGCTGGTGAAGCAGCGGGCGACTCATGTCTATCTGTGATTTTCGTGTTCAACTTCTTTCCGCTTTCTTGGACGTTGTTTGCAAATTGCACATAAACTACGCTCTATCGCATAATTGCCGTCGCATTTCTCTCTCAAAATTTCAAAGCTCTTTTTGCAATAAAAGAGTTTGTGGTGGTGGTGGTGGTAGTGGGGATCATAATGCGCAAGAGTTCTTGGAGGAGGTACAGCAACTGTTCAGAAAGAAGCAACAGCTTCGTGTTCAACTTCTTTCCGCTTTCTTGGACGTCGTTTGCAAATTGCACATAAACTATGTTCTATCGCATAATTGCCGTCGCATTTTTCTCTCAATTTGGGTGTCAGATTTTTGTTTCTTTGACCAGCACATTTCTCTTTCAAAATTTCAAAGTTTTTTTTGCAGTAAAAGAGTTCGTGGTGGTGGTGGTGGTAGTGGGGATCATAATGCGCAAGAGTTCCTGGAAGAGGTACAGCAACAGTTCAGAAAGAAGCAACAGCGCTCGGAAACGACGACGCCTGCACGATGGAAACGGCCTATCGATCAAGCTGAGCATATCGTAAGAGAGCATGCCAAGAGAGAAAAAATTTGTAACATACCTCTGCAACTTTCTTCTGCAATTTACTTGTGAGATGATCCTCCAAAGTGATAATGACAGGGTACTAAGAAGCCACAAATGCATTCTCTTTGATGGCAGATATACATTTGTCGAATTTCACCGGAGTTGTCAAAGTGCTACAGTTCCCAAATTTTCTTATGAAGATTATGACATAAGATCATTGTAACTACTTTATTTTGGAAACAGCTGATGAAGTCATTAAGGTCTAGAGTAGCAGATCTTCTGGTGATGATCATACACTTGCAATTATAGTTACCAAACTGCATGTATGAAATATGAATATTCTTAAAATTTGTTGACTCT
>Ga0209208_10007267_pt1 | contig 15059 bp, 12 predicted proteins | sample S1TSphfallax_3_FD_187694 | JGI IMG/M metagenome (GOLD analysis project Ga0209208, IMG submission 187694) | Host-associated microbial communities from peat moss isolated from Minnesota, USA - S1T2_Fd - Sphagnum fallax MG (SPAdes) (version 2) | ecosystem: Host-associated > Plants > Peat moss >...
TCAGCGAAATCTCTTTCACCGGGAAAATCTGCCCCGTGCGATTCGTGATGTGGCAAATATGAATCACCTTCGTGCGCGGCGTGATCGCCGCCTCAATCTGCTTCTTCAAATACCCCATGCTGGGCGGCGGACACTGAAACGTCACTTGCTTCAAAACAATCCCTTCGCGCCGTTCCCGCTGCTGCCAGGTGGTAATCATGCGGCCATAATCCTGATTGGTCGTCACCACCTCATCGCCCGCCTTCAGATCCATGCCCAGTTGAATATTTTCCAGCGCCTCGCTCGCGTTGCGCGTAATCGCCATCTCTTCCTGGTCGCACCCAAACGTCTCAGCCAAGCGCCGCCGCACCGTCTCAATGCCCGGATCCAGCACATTCCACATGTAATAGGACGGATTCAGATTCTCAATTTCCAGGTACCGGATCTCGGTATCCATGACAATCTTGGGAGCCGGGGAAACACCGCCGTTATTGAGGTTGATCATGTTGCGATCAACAGTAAAGGCGTGCCGGACGTTGAACCAGAAGTCTTCGTCCCGGGCCACACTGTCGGCGGGACGGTCGGAGACTTTTGCCGCAGCCGCTTTGGCGTGCAGCAGGGCGGAAGAGTTAAGAACGGCTGTCGCGGCGGCAGCGGTCTGGCCTAGAAAACTTCTTCGGTGCATGGTACACAATAAGCGCAATGTCACCGAAACGTCAAGTTTACGTCGTCAGCCGCCTGTCGATCCCAACTTCAACTTCGGTCAACTTCGGGGACGGAGAGATATGGTACGAAGTGGATATTTTCATAAATACCCCTGCGATTCCGGCTTCTTTCCTCCCCAAAAACGCGCTTCCGACATTTGCAGCCCAGAATCTCCGCATCGGCCGTGGCCTAAACCGTTCAATAGAATCAGACGTTTGGATTAATTCAGGATCTCGCCACCTCGTACCATATCTCTCCGTCCCCGAAGTTGACGCCCGAAGTTGACGCCCCGAAGTTGCCCAACCCTACGAATCACAAGCCAGCGCCCGCACATGCGCCTCCGCCGCCAGCGCCAGCCCCGAAAGCTGATAGCCGCCCTCCAGCAGCGAAACCAGCCGTCCATCGCAAAACTTCTCCGCCGCCTCCACCATCAGCATCGTCAGCTCGCTAAAATCCGCATCCGTCAGCAGAAACCGCCCCAGCGGATCGCCCGCGCGCGAATCAAAGCCAGCCGACAACAAAATCAAATCCGGCCCAAACGCGTGCAGAGCCGGCAAAAGCCGCTCCTGAAACGCCTCCCAAATCACCGTCCGCCCCGAACCGGCAGGCAGCGGACAGTTAATCGTCTTCCCCGCCCCGTCGCCCATTCCCGTCTCGCTCACCGCCCCAGTGCCCGGATACCACGGCGATTGATGCGTGCTGAAAAAAAGCACCGACCCGTCTTCATAAAAAATGTCCTGCGTGCCATTGCCGTGATGAACATCCCAATCCACAATGGCCACATGCTCCGCGCCGTAAACCGCCTGCGCATGCCGAGCCGCCACCGCAACATGGTTAAATACGCAAAAACCCATCCCGCGCGATTGGCTGGCATGATGGCCCGGCGGCCGAATGGCGCAAAACGCGTTATGCACCTCGCGCCCAAACACCGCATCCACCGCCGCCACCGCGCAGCCAGCCGCCGCGCGCGCTGCTTCCGGAGTCCCGGCGCAAATATCGGTGTCACCCGTGCTTAATTGCCCCAACCCTTGCCCCGCCTCGCGCGCCACCAGCTCCAAATAAGCAGCCGGATGCACGCGCTCCAGTTGCTGTTCCGTGGCCAGGCGCGCAGGCACCTGTATCAAGTCTTTCGTGAGGCCGCTCTGTTCCAGCCGGTGCAGAACCGCTGAAACCCGGTCCGGCCGCTCCGGGTGGCCCTGCCCCACTTCATGCAGTTTCACGCGCGCGTCCGTAAGCAGCCCGGTCTGAAACACGCAGCCTTAGCGGGCGGCCTTAATGGAGACTAAACGCTCGGCTGGAATCGGTTCCACCGTGCGCGTCTGCTTGCCGCGAAAGAAATCAAAATAGGAAATCTGATGCACGCAGGAAACCGTGCAAAGCGGTGCGCAAGACTTCTGCGTGATATATTCTCGCCGAATATCTTCCACCGAATAATCTTCCAGCGCCTTGGCCGGAAAACCCCGCTGCTGCGAGCAATAATGCACCAGCCCGTCTTCGCATATATAGAGGTAGCGCGCGCCCGCCCGGCAGCGCCAGTCGCTCGGCTCGCCGTTGGCAATCTGATCCTGAAAATAATTCAAGCGCGAGAAGTGGCTCTTCTCAAACTTCTTCATCTCCAGAAAAACCTCGCGCTCGCGCTGCGCCAAAGGGCGAAGCTGCCCGTCGCCATCGTGAATAATGCCAACCGTCGAAGTAAATCCCAGGTCAATCGCCCGCTTGCCCACCACCAGCGCGTCTTCCGGGGTCGAGATGCCGCCGCCCAGAACCGAGTTGATATTCACATGAAAATCGGCATGCTCGGCCAGCAGTTGCAGCTTCCGGTCCAGAACTTTCAGGCTCTTTTTCGACACATCGTCGGGCATGACATTGTCGATGCTGATCTGCAAATGATCCAGGCCCGCATCGTTCAGCTTCTTGATGCGGTCAGCCGTCAAAAGATAGCCGTTCGTAATCAGCCCCGCCAGCGTCGCATTCCGCCGAATCGCGCGAATGATATTGTCCAGCTCCGGATGCAGCAGCGGTTCGCCGCCGCTCAGCGTAATCACGCCCGTTTTCAGCTTCCCCAGCAGCTCCACCCGCCGGACCATCACGTCCAGCGCCACCGGTTTCGAAAAATCGTCGTACTCGTTGCAATAGGTGCAAGACAAATTGCAGCGCCGAATCGGAATAATATGCGCCATGATCGGATGATCCGTGTCCAGCGCACCCTTCGCCACAAGCTTGGCTTCCCGCCAGTGCCTGTCGCGCATCCGGCGCTTCCGCTCCGCACTCATGTTCGCCTTAAATTCGCCAGAGGGAGTGGTAACGGGTTCAGTCATGCAAGACAACTTCATTAAATCATAAGGATCACGCACCGGTCAGCACGCCAACGGCTGAAAGGTACCATCAAGTGGTTCAATTTAGAAGATTTAAGGTTCAGCGGCGACGCCCGCGGCCCATCAACAATCATAGTAGGGCGGATCTCCCGCTTGGGCGGCTGGCATTTTGGCCAGCCCCTGTTTCCCCACCAAAACCCCAGCTCAATACGCCTGAGCCTTCAAACTATCCAGACACTCATCAAGCTCGGGAATACCTTCGCCACGATCCAGTTCCCTGTCCAGGAGCATCCATTCGTCAGCATCATCGAGCATTTAACGCCCAGCCCCCGCCATCTCCCCCATCCCCACCATCGGCGTAAAACTCATCACAAACGACCGCATCCCCGCCTCCAGCGGGCTCATCCCAAACCCCTTCGCCTCTTGCAAAGCCCGCTCATTCCCCCATCCATCATGCTGAATCCGGTAACACGCAATCACCGTCCCGGTCCGGTCCTTTCCCCGTCGGCAATGCACAAAAACCCTCTGCGCCTGATTCTGCGCCAGCAAATTCAGCACCAGCCGCATCTGCGCCGCCGTCGGAGCCGACATCGGCGCAAAAGGAATATTCGTGTATTTCATCCCCAGCTTCTCCGCCTGCCGCTTTTCAACCTCCGTCGCCGCGCCCGCTTCGCGCAAATCAATCACCAGCTTCACCCCGGCCGCGCTCAGTTCCGACAAGCCCACAACCGTTGGTGCCGCGCCGCGAAACAAATGCTCGTTCACCACGCCAAAATTCCGGACATGCTCGACCGCAGGCGCAGTGTCCGCCGCCCAAGCCGAAAACCCGGCCAGCCCGATAAAAACAACAATCCGGAACACGCTACGGCTTTGGCTTAGGAGGCTGCGGATCATTCTCAATCCCGCCATATTGAATGCTGCTGTCCGTCTTGAACTCAAACTTCTTGTAATGGTCATACTTCACCACAACCTTGATGCGCTGTGACTGCCCGTCTTTAAAATTCAGCGTGTCGTCCGCGTAAGTGTAGGTCGGAAACCAATACTTGCCGTCAATCTGCTCGCGATAAGTCTCAAACTTCGGAAACTGCTGATCTTCCCCGCGCCGCAGCGCCCCCGTCGCGCGCCCGAACGTCTTCACAATCTGCAGATCCTGGTCGTCCACCCAAATCTCGCCGTCAAAATACCGCTTCCGGTCCTTGGTCAAAACCTTCGGAGTCACCGTGAACAGATAACACGTGATCTCATCCACCTTCTCGCGCCCTTTGTACGTGACGTTGTACTCATTCGCCGTGTCGTTCGTCATCACAAACGGCATCACGTTGCGCAAATCCTGCTCATCCTCGCCCGTCATCACAATATTCTGCAGCGACTGCACAGGCGCGTAAGTCACGTGCGAAGTGCGCCGGTTGCGGCTGTCGAAACTCACCTCTTCCACAATCTCGTAGCTCCCGCCCGCCGGCGACACTTCGGAAATCTTGCTGGTCTGGCGGTACGTGTACAGCTCGCGCGCCTTGGCAAACTCGGTTTCCTTGTCCGTGAATTTCCGGATGATGTTCTGAATTTCTTCCGGCGTCGGATCTTTTGCAATCTCAGCCGCGCCGGCTGAAAAAACCATTAAGCAGCACAATGCAAGCAAGGATAAGGGCTTCATAGCTAATTTCTATTGTGCCCGATTTTCTCTGAATCGAGCATGGCTTTTGCAATCGTCACCCGCTGCATATTGCTCGTTCCCTCATAAATACGGCCTATTTTGGCGTCCCGGTACAGTTTCTCCACCGGGTAATCTTTTGTAAAGCCCACCCCGCCCAGCACCTCAATCGCCTTCGAAGCCACCTCTTCTGCCATCGTCGAGCAGAAATATTTCGCCATCGCCGCCTGCGTAATGAAAGGCTGCCGCGCATCCCTCAGCCGCGCCGCGTTATAAACCAGCAGCCGCGCCGCCTCCACCTGCGTCGCCATCTCAGCCAGCTCAAACTGCACGCCCTGAAAATCGCCAATGCGCTGGCCGAATTGCTTGCGTTCGCGCGCATGTTCGAGCGCATGCTCCAGCGCGCCCTCCGCCAGCCCCAGCATCTGCGCCCCAATTCCGATGCGCCCTTCGTTCAAAGTCTCAATCGCCACCTTGTAGCCTTGGCCGCGCTGCCCCAGAATATTTTCGGCCGGAACCGGAACGCCGTCCAGCACCAGTTCGCACGTCGACGATGCGCGAATGCCCAGCTTGTCTTCCTTGCGCCCCACCGTGAATCCCGGCATGCCGCGCTCCATCACAAAGCACGTGATGCCCTTGTATCCGGCCGCCGGATCAACCGTGGCAAACACCAGAAAAATATCCGCCTCGTTGGCGTTGGTAATCCAAAGCTTTCGGCCTGAAATTTCGTAACGGTCGCCGCGCTCCACCGCGCGCGTGGCCAGCGCAAACGCGTCCGACCCCGCCGCCGCTTCCGACAGCGCATAAGACCCTACGCACTCCGCCGCCAGCCGGCTCAAATATTTCTTCTTCTGCGCCGCCGTGCCCCACGCCTCAATCGCATTGCTCACCAGCGTGTTCTGCACATCCACAATCACCGACGCCGCCGGGTCCACCTTCGCCAGTTCCTCAATCGCCAGCACCGACTGGAAAAACGTCCCGCCCTGCCCGCCATATTCTTCCTTGATGTCGATGCCCATCAGGCCCATCTCGAACATCTCAGCCAGCAGATCCTTCCGGAACTGCGAAGCCTCATCCATCGACCGCACATGCGGCCTCAGCAGTTCGCGCGCAAAGCGCCGCACCGAGTCCCGAAAAAACTGCTCGTCTTCGTCAAGCTGCGTCAGCGCTTTCACTTCAGCCGCGTCTCCACCAGCTCAATCAGCAGCTTCTCCGCCGTCAGCATCCACGCAATCCGCCGCCCTTCAAAAGCCGCCGCCGCTTTCGGCCGCTTCACCACCAGCGCCTTCTCCTGCCGCATCCGCGCCATCACCGCATCGCAATCTTCCACCTCATAGCAGACGTGATGAATCCCGCCGCCCTTGGCCAGAAACGCCGACACCGGGTCGCGCTCGCCAGCCGGTTCCACCAGCTCAATCTGCACATCCGTGCCCGGAGTGGAAAAAAACGCCACCTTCACGCACTGCACTGGATCGTGAAAAATCTTTTCATCCCAGCGCCCGTTCATCGATTTCAAAAATCCCGGCATCGAAGCTTCAATGCTCGCAACCACAAACCCGACGTGGTGCATTTTCTCAAGATCGCTGGACATATCCCTTAGACCGCGCCTGCTCCACCTCAAACCGCAGCCGCCCAATCTCCTTCCGGATCTCCTCCACCCGGATCGGCTTAGACGCATACCCGTCCATCCCCGCCGCCAGGCACCTCTCCCGGTCTCCCGACATCGCATGCGCCGTCAAAGCAATAATCGGAATGTGCCGGACTCCATGGCTCGCCTCCGCGCGCCGGATCGCCGCCGTCGTCTCCAGCCCATCCATCTCCGGCATCTGCACATCCATCAGAATCACGTCAAACTCCTGCTGCCGCCAAAGCTCCAGCGCCTCTCTTCCGTGCGAAGCCACCGTCACCGTGTGACCCTCTTTTTCCAGCATGCGCAGCGCCACTTTCTGGTTCACCGTGTTGTCTTCGGCCAGCAGAATGCGCAATTCCACAAGATCCGGCGCGCCCGCCAGACCCGCCGCCAGCGCCGCCGTGTCCCGCCCGCTGCCTGTGTCCTCTTCCGCTACCGGCAAAACCACCGGCACCGTGAAATGAAAACAGCTTCCGCGTCCCAGCTCGCTTTCCACCCACAACCGGCCGCCCAGCATCTCCGCCAGCTTCAAGGAAATCGTTAATCCCAATCCCGTCCCGCCGAATCTTCTCGTCGTCGACGCATCGGCCTGCGCAAAAGCCTCGAAAATGGCCTTCTGCTTGTCAGCCGGAATGCCCACCCCGCTGTCGCGCACCGAAAAGCGAATCGCCACCCCGTCTTCCATCCGCACCCGCAGCTCCACTTCCCCGGCCATCGTGAACTTGATCGCATTGCCCACCAGGTTATGAATCACCTGGCGCAGCCGCGTCGGATCGCTCACAATCCGATCCGGCACATCCGCGTCAACCTCCCAAAGCAGCTTGAGCCCTTTCGCCGAAGCCGCCAGCCGATGCGCCCGCATCGCCTGCTCCAATTTGCGCCGCAGCGAAAAAGCCGCCTGCTCCAGCTCCAGCTTGCCCGCCTCAATCTTCGACAAATCCAGAATGTCGTTGATAATCGTCAGCAGCCCATCTGCCGAAGACCGCGCCGTCTCCAGATAGTCGCGCTGTTCCCCGGTCAGCTCGGTTTCAAGCGCCAAATCCGTCATCCCCAAAATGCCGTTCATCGGCGTGCGAATCTCATGGCTCATGTTGGCCAGAAACTCGCTCTTGAACTGGTTCGCCCGCTCGGCCTGCTCGCGCGCCACTTGACAGCGCGCATTGGCTTCTTCCAGCTCCTGGGTCCGCGCCCGCACCCGGTGCCGCAAAGCGAACACCCAAATCACCAGCCCCAGCGTCAGCCCGCCGCCCAGCCCCGCCACCCGTCCCCACGCCACCCGGTCCGCCCACGGCCGCCGCTGCACCACGCGAATGTCGCGCAGCGAACTGGTCTCAATTTGCAGCAGAAAATGCCCCGCTTCCACCGAATCATGTACCCGCGCCACGCCCGTCACATTGATCACGTCGCCCACCTCCGGCAGGCCTTCCGTGTCCTGACCCTTGGCCAGCGGCAGCTCCGCGATAAACGTCCGGTTGCGTATCGCCAGCCCGAAAACCACCTTCCCCGGCGTGATGTCGCGCGACAAAATCCGGCTCTCGGCATTCACAAACGCGCCGCCATAGGTCGGCTGCTCCAGGCCTTTATAAGTCAAATGCCGGATCTCAATCGGCCCCACTCCGGCCGCGGGCCGGTAACGCGCCGCCACCAGCAGCCGCTTCCCTTCCTCATCCTGCATAATCCGGCCCAGCACCTCCACCGGATCGCCCACTTTCAAGTCCGCCTTCTGCTCAATCGGCTCCACCAAAATGCCGCTGCGCCCCTGCTGAATATAAAACCGCTTGGGCGAGGGCGTCAGCGTCACCCGCCCGCGCACCCGCACCATATCGTAAAACCGCATCCCAGACCGGTACGTCAGCAATTGGTCGATATCCGTCAGCGGCACCAGCCAATCCGCCTGCGGCGGCCGCACCACCGCAATATCCTGGCACCCATTGATAAACAGCACGTCCGACTTGCGATTTCCCGCCCCCGCCGGGCTGCTCCCGTACACCCCCTGCATCGAAACGTCCGCATCCACAAATCGGCTCAGGTCGCACCCAGCCCCGCTGCCCACGCGCACCAGCAGAATGGCGCCCGTCTCCGGCTTCAGGTCGAAATTGACCCGAATCAAGTCCTCGGTATGGCTGGTCTCGGAGCGAATAATGCGCCCGCTCAGCGTCGCCCAAATATTCGCCGATTCCGGAATCTCCTGCGGCGCGGCATCGCGCGGGCGCACTGGAACCGGCAGCGGCCCGTGCCCCACCACCCGCACGGAACGCAATTCAAGGTTCGGCGCAAACCCGCCGCGCGCCGTGACGCCGTCCACCTCTACCCAGTCGCCCGCGCGCACGGCAAACGTTCTATTCGCCTCGCCGGCATAAATCCCGTCCAGCCCGTCCTGCAAAAACAGCCATGTGGCTTCCGGCGAATAAAGCGTCACCTGCGCCCGCAAATGCACCGGCCTGCCCTCAGCCGCCTGCGCGTTCGTCAGCTTCAGCACTTGCGCAAGGCTGCTAATCTCCGGCGCAGCGTAAGCGGAGTGGACAAACACGAAAGCCGCTAATAAAAATGGACGCACTAATGCCTGTTCGGTCCATCGGTCCATCGACCGTCTATCTTGAATAACTCTTCAGATTATAGTCCCGCGCCGATGTGCTGAAACTACCGTCCCCACGGAAGATCCAGATGGCTGCCCTTCGCCCCCAGCAAAATCTCCACATGCGCAATGCGATTATCCGCCGCCGTCTCATCCTGCACAGGCTTTCCAGAATTCCGGTTGCGCTCGGCATGATAACTCGCCCCCACCGGAACCAGCACCAGCCGCACGCAACTGCCCGCCGCCAGCGTCCGCGCAATGAAATTAAAGTGGTCGAAGCGATAACTCTCAACCTTGCCAGGGGTCACCAGCTCCGCCTGCCGCAGCGACTTCCTGTACCGCGCGCGCAGCAGATCCTGTGTCAGAAAAACCACCGAACCGTCCGCTTTCGCCTCATACAGCACCGCCCGAAAATCGGTGTCCGGAACATCCAGCGTCGCCTCCAGCGTGAGCGCCGGCGTCCCCACCAGGTCGGCCGCAACAGGCAGCGGCGCGCTGTCATAAATAAGCCCATCGCCCGCAATTCGCCGAATCATCCCGTCATCGGTCAGATAGCTCGGCGAAACGTAATCCCCGCCTTCAAACCCTTCGTTGTGCGCCGGCAGGCCGGGGTCATAAGTGTACCTGTCACGCCCCGGCGCCTCGGCCTTCTCGGCAAGCGCGCCCCGGCCCGAAGAAGACGCCAGATAAACCGTTTGCACCCGCGCCGTGGCCGCCGCCACCGAAGGCGCGGAACGCCACACATTCGATCCAGCCAAAAAATAAACCACCTTGTCCTTCAGAAACGCCGGAAGCGGAGCGCCCTTAAAAACATGGTCATACCAGGCCACATGCAAAGCCTTCACGTCAATCACGGCGGCCTCGCCAAAATCCAGCCCGCCCAAAGTGCGCTTGGGAACGCGGCTGCCCGGATGATCCCACGGCCCGATAATCAGGTAGCTTTCCGCCGCATGCGCGCGGTCCAACTGCATCTGCCGGAATTGAATCGTCCCGCTCTCGGAAGTGTCGTAGGCGCCCGTGATCGAGAGCGTCGGCATCGCAATGCGCGCGAAATCCTCCGGAGCCGTGCTGGCCGCATCCCAAAACGCATCCAGCGCCGGATGCTCCATCCATCGCTGCCAATCGGCGCTCTCATAGCCCGCCAGCCGGTCCAGATGCCGGTAAGGCACCAGGCCGCGCGAAATTTCGCGATAAACCCCGGTCCAGTACTCCTTGTCGCCGCCCGTGCTGTTGTTCGGCGTGCGCCCGGCCAGCGTCACCAGCCAGTTGTAATCCAGCCCCAGCAGAATATTGCTGTTGTGCATCGCGATATTCTGGCCCGCAATCCCCGCCGAAGCCGGAACAATCGTCTTCAGCGCGCGCGGCCCCTGCCCCGCAATCATCCACTGATTCTTGCCGCCATACGACCCGCCCCACATCGCCGCCCGCCCATCGCACCACGGCTGCCGCGCCAGCCACTCAATCGCGTCCGACCCGTCGCGCCCCTCGCCCGTCCAAAGCACAAAATTTCCGCCCGAATTCCCCCGCCCGCGATCATCAATGGCCGCAAACGCATACCCATGCTTGGCAAAGTAAGCCCCCACGTCCTCAAACCGATCAGCAATATACGGAGTCAGCGTGACAATAACCGGAACCGGCGCGTCCGATGGCGGACGAAACAGCGTCGCATCCAGCACAACCCCATCACGCAAAGGAATTTTGACTCCCATGCTGATCCGGTAAGGCATCTGAGCGAAGCAAACAGCGGCGAAGAAGCAGATAGACAGAAGTGGAACAGCGCGTTGCATCAGAACGGGATCACCGTCAGCCCAGGAATCTTTTGGAAGTGGCGAAGATTAATAGTCAGCACGGCATACCCTTGCTCCATGGCCGCAGCGGCAATCATCAGATCGCTGAACGGTAGCACATTGCCTTTGGCCGCCTCTTGCCCCTCGATCCGGCCCACAAGCCAAGCCGTCCTGTCCGTCACCGGATGAACCGGAACCAGGCTCAAGAGTTCTTCAATATATTGGCGCCAGCGCTGTCCAGCTTCAACTGTTCTTGAGCGATAGATCCCGTGAACAGGCTCGGCAACCGTCACCGCCGAAAGCGACAGTTCCACGGAACCATGGGCGACAAAAATTGAACCGATAAATTCAGGGACCGGCTGCTTCCTTCTTTCGGCGGCAATGACCGGGCTGCATTCCAGCACTAATCCCATCCCGCTCAACAATAACCTCCCCGCCCCGCTCCACTTTTTCAAGCACCGTACGAACGTCACGAGCAAGTTCGGCTTCCGTAATTCGGACGCTCACCATGGCTAAATTATAACGGTTCACCCGCCCAGCGCAAACGCATACAGCGTATCCCCAGCCGCCGCCACCACATACTGCTTCCCATCCAATTCAAACGTAATCGGAGGATTCGAAACCGAATCACCCAAATTCGCATGCCACAAAATCCGCCCCGTCGCCGGATCAAACGCAATCAAATGATTCGTTGGATCGCCCGCAAACAGCAGCTTCCCCGCCGTCGTCAGCAACCCGGAAATCCCGCCATCCGAATGATACGGATGCTCCCACCGCGCCTTCCCCGTCGCCGGATCCAGCGCCTTCAGAATATGCTGCGTCCACAATCCCTGCGCCCGCCCGCCATAGCCCTCCGGCTTCGGGTCCGTGTCCATCAGGTAATAAACCGCCGCGCTCTCCGTCGTGTTCACATAAAACAACTGCGTCTGCGGATCATACGAAGGCGTGTACCAGTTCGTCCCGCCGCCCGCATCCGGCCACGCCAGCGCCCCGTCCGTCTTCGGCTCCTTGTCTGGATCCGAAATCGGATGCCCCTGCGCATCCAGCCCCTTCGTCCACGTCACATTCACATACGGCGTCGTCAGAATATGCTCGCCATTCGTGCGGTCCAGCACAAAAAAATACCCATTGCGGCTCGCCTGCGCCAGCAGCTTGCGCGGCTTGCCGTCAATCTCGGCATCAAACAAAACCGGCGTCTGCACCGCGTCATAATCATGCGTGTCATGCGGCGAAACCTGGTAATACCAGACCATCTTGCCCGAATCCGGATTCAGCGCCACAATCGAGCACGTCCACAAATTATCGCCCTTCCGCCCCTGCGCCGCATGCACCGGATTCGGATTCCCCGTGCCCCAATAAATCAGGTTCAGCTCCGGATCATACGTGCCCGGCATCCAAGTCATCCCGCCGCCATGCTCCATCGCATCCGTGTTCGGCCACGTCTCCGACCCCGGCTCGCCCGGCTGCGGATACGTGTTCCAATGCCACTGCACCGCGCCCGTCTCCGGATCGCGCGCCTCCAGATAACCCGGATCATCCAGCGAATCCCCGCCCACGCCGACCAGAATATGATTGCCCACCACCAGCGGCGCGGGCGTCGAAAAATACTCCAGCGCCAAATCGGCAATCTCCACGCTCCAGCGAAACTTCCCCGTCGCCGCGTCCAGCGAAATCAAATGATTGTCCGGCGTCTCAAAAAACAGCCAGTGCCCGTAAATCCCCACCCCGCGATTCCCAATGTGGATGCCGCCTTTCGAGATCCATTTGTAATGCCACAACTGCTTGCCCGTGCGCGCATCAATCGCCCACGCATGATCGGGAGCGGTAAAGTACATCACCCCATTCACCACCAGCGGCGTGGCTTTAATCTCCGTCTCGCCGTCGCCCGTCACCGCCTTCGCCGTCCACACCCGCGTCAGCTTGGCAACGTTGTCTGAATTAATCTGCGTCAGCGGACTAAACCGCCGTCCCGAATAATCGCCGTTGAACGTAGGCCAGGCGCCCGGCGCCGGATGCAAAATCTCGGCCGGCGTCAAATCAATCACCGCCGGCCCGGCCGCAAACAAACTCACGCCCAAAACCGCCGCCAGAAAATATTTCGTCATTTCAAAGTCTCCAGGTAAGCCAGCAAATTGTGCATATCGGCATTGCTGTATTTCTTCAGCAATTCCAGATGCGCCGCCAGCGGATCATGCACCTCCACCTTCGGCCCCGCATCCTCGCTCAGCGGAAACGAATGCTTCACGCCTGCATCGTCCGTCACCGTCACGCCAAAATCATCCAGTTGATTCAGAACACCGGAATAGCTCTTGCCCGAAGGCAGCGTCACCACCGCCGTCTCCCGGGCCCGCGCATACTCCTTGGGCTCCGTCGCCTTTCGCGGCCTCGGATACAAAAACGCTTCCTGCAATTTATCCGGAGTCAGCCGCGTCCCAATGTGCGCCAAATCACCCGTCGGTGAATGGCACCCCGCGCACCCGCCTTCGCCGTTAAAGTACGCCTCACCAGCTTTAGCATCGCCCGTCACCAGGTTCAAAATCTGGTAACTCCCGCGATTCGCCGCCAGTTGATACCGCGATTTCAAAAACGCCGCAATATCGGAAATCTGTGCCGGCGTCGTCGACGCAAACGAAGGCATCCCCTTGTCCGCCCGCCCCTGCAAAATCACCGGCCCAATCTTGTCACCGTTGTTGTCATGCAGCACCAGCGTCGACCGAATCAAATCCGGACCGCCCTGCCCGCCATGGGCATTCGTGCCATGGCAAAAACTGCAAGTGGCAATAAACTTCGCCTTCCCGCGCTCCACCGCCGCCGGATCAGGCGCCTTGCCAATCGCCAAAAATTTCTGCAGCGCTTCCACTTCCTGCGGGTTCGGCTTCGGAACAGCCGGCACGTCCTGCGCCGCCATTGCCAACACCGCCGCTAGCATCACCACCACAACTCGCATCACCATATGCACCATTGTGAACTAAACAGGTGGGACAGGCGGTTTCGCCTGTCGAACTTCCGCCTCATTTAGCCTCGTCTTATTTAAATACTGCGTCTAATTAAAAATGCATCCAGCCAAAAAGAATTCTCACGGCCAATCCACCCGCCCGCCAAGCACCGCCGTGCTGGTCAGCGGTGCCAGCTTCGCCGGTCTGGCCACCGCCTATTGGCTGAACAAGCTCGGCTACCAAGTCACGCTAATCGAAGTCGCCAGCGGACTTCGCCAGGGTGGAACACCCGTGGACATCGAAGGGGAGACCATCGGCATCCTCGCCCGCATGGGGATGATCGACGCCGTCCGCGCGAAAGCGCTTCCCCCGCGCCGCCTTGAATTCAAAGACGCTGGCGACACCACGGTTGGGGTCCTGGAGGCGCACTCTGTCTCGGATCATCCGCTCGACCAGAAGTTCGAGATACACCGCGACGACCTGCTCGAAATCCTATTCGCCTCGCTGGACGGTGCGGTCGAGGTGATCTTTGGCCAGTCGATCCAGCAGCTAGCGGACTCGCCCGACGCCATGCTGGTGACCTTCGCTGACGGCTCGCAACGCCCTTATGCGCTGGTCTTCGGATGCGATGGCAACCGCTCCAACACCAGGCGGCTGGCCTTTGGTGACTCTGAATTCTCTTATTTCATGGGAGGCTATTTCTTCATCAAGGTCGTGCCAGCCACGGGCCTGCTGCCCGCCAATACGTCGCAGATATTCAGCGTTCCCGGCCGTACCGCGCTGCTCAACGGCTACGACAACCAAACCGACATTGCCCTCGCATTTCGTGCCGAGCGCGAGCTCGACTATGACTATCGCGACCGGGCGCAACAGCGCCGCATGCTCCACGACCACTTCGACGGGCTCGGCTGGAAAGTGCCCGCCATGCTCGGCCATGTGGACGCAGCCGACGATTTCTACTTCGACAAAATAAACCAGATAAGGATGCCCGCCTGGTCCAAGGGGCGGGTCGCGCTGGTGGGTGACGCAGGTTATTGCGTCTCGCCGGTGGCTGGCATGGGCGGCTCCATGGCAATCATCGGAGCGGCCAAGCTGGCCGACGCCCTCAGTCGTCACGGTCTCAACCACGCCGCCGCCTTTCAGGATTACCACGACAAGCTGCGTCCCTTTGTCGAGGAGGTGCAAGAGAAGGCGGTCAGCCTTGGTATGGCGTTAATGTTCCCATCCGACGACACCCAGATTGAGGAGCGCAACCGCAAGCTCATCCAGGGGGTTATAGACCTATAAGAAGGGCGTTCCCACTTTTTCGAAAAAAATTTTCTCCCACCCGCTCAACAACTTACAACCCTTTTTGCTCGTCGCCCGAACGCCCCGTCCCGCAAACTCATTCACGAAAGGACATTCCTCCCAATGTCAAACTCCGCTCTGAATGCAACAAAGCACGGCTGCTGCGCCCTAGACGTCCGCCTGCTACCCGGCGAATC
>Ga0209208_10007268_pt1 | contig 15058 bp, 10 predicted proteins | sample S1TSphfallax_3_FD_187694 | JGI IMG/M metagenome (GOLD analysis project Ga0209208, IMG submission 187694) | Host-associated microbial communities from peat moss isolated from Minnesota, USA - S1T2_Fd - Sphagnum fallax MG (SPAdes) (version 2) | ecosystem: Host-associated > Plants > Peat moss >...
GTTGAGCTACTTTTGACACCAAAAGTAGATTGGTGGGGGGGAGCAATGGCACATGAATCACAAAAAAATAGAAATAAATAAGGACCCAAGCTCAAGTTTGGGTCCATTGCTCCCCCCCCCCATCGAGCTATTTTCGGTGCCAAGAATAGCTTGTTAAAAGGAGTGATGGCGCACGAGTCATAAAGAAAAAAAGGGCCGTGCTTGAGCTCAAGTTCATAGCTCCCCCGTTGAACTATTCTTGGCATTGAAAGTAGCTGAACACATGAGTCGCATTAAAAGAAAAAAAAAGGACTTAAACTTAAGTTCAAGTTCATCGCTCCCCTATGTCAAAAATAGTTCAGCGGGGGGGAGCGATGGGGCATGAATCACAAAAAGAATAAAAATAAATAAGGATTCAAGCTCAAGTCCATCACTCTCCTTCGTCGAGAGCCCAAGCTCAAGTTCGAGTTCATGGCACCCCCCCCCCCCTGCCCCCTAAGTTAGAAAACAAAACAAAAATAAACCAAAAGATGGAAGCATATACTTAGCTCTTGGGGATGATCTCACAAAGTCTTGAACTTTCCTTTTCCTCCCCCTCCTCCTTCATTCACAAGTCCGTAAAGAGGAAGAAATGAGAATTCAAAATCTTCTTATATATTTTCAAAAACCCTAAAATGTTAACTAATAGTTTTAATGTGTAAAGAGTTTTACCGAAGGTTCATTATTTCTAAACTAAGTGTTGGTTTCGTCATCTATTGTTTCCTTGCCAAATATTTTTCTTCTAACCTTTCACAAAATGCCAACCCCACATTAGTGGAAAGTGGATCTCTACTCACAATTATTTTAAACCTCGACTCTATAAATACAATTATAAGGTTTTACTACCTCTCAAATGGACTTACATACCTTGTTGCAATCTATGGCATCATTGAAGAAAAGCAATTGACCAAAATCAACCTAGGTTTTGAAAAAAACTTGCAACAAGTTAAAATCAGTGTCGGTTTAAAACTTGTTGTCAATTATAAATTGATTGAATTGTGAAAGGAGTTCAAAGACATCTTTGCATGGACTTACAAAGACTTGAAGGGTATACCACATGAGATAGTTGAACATCGGATTAAATTGGACACATCGATACCACTTGCTCATCAAACAAGGTATCAATTAAATCCTAACTATGGAGCTATTGTCAAACATGATATTGACAAATTGCTTGTTACAAGTTTTATCAAACTTGTGGAAGAGGCCACTTGGCTATTACCTATAGTTGTAACGCCTAAGAAAAATGGGAAATTGAAAATTTGTGTGGACTTTAACAAACTTAATGCAGCTACTAAGAAAGACCCATACACATTACCTTTTACTAATGAGGTTATTAACATTGTAGCTGGACACGAGGTTTATACATTTTTAGATGGTTTTTCTGGATACCATCAAATTTCCATAGCACTGAAAGACTAGTACAAAACCACCTTTGTTATTGATTTAGGGGGCTTTGTATGGGTTGTAATGCCTTTTGGGGTCAAAAATGGACCACCTACCTATCAAAGGGTAGTCACCAAAGCTTTTCACAAGTACATTGATGTGTTCATGAAGATCTTTTTAGATGATTTTACTATTTTTAATGACATGTCCATTCATTTAGAAAAACTCATAAAGTGTTTTCTAAAATGTAAAGAGTATGGCATTAGTTTAAATGCAAAGAAATGTGCATTATCATGTGTTTAAGAACCATTTAAGGATTTATAATCTCCAAAGAGGGAAGGCTTGTGATCCTAAGAAGATAGAGGCTTTAGTCAAAATGCCAATACCTTAAATACTTCAAGAGATTCAAGTTTTCAATGGAATCGCACAATTTTACATATGCTTCATCAAAAAAATTGCCTCTATTATGGCACTAATCACCAAGTTACTTAGAAAAGTTGAAGTTTTGAGTGGATTGTTGATTGTCAAACTGTTTGGGAAGATATCAAAAATTGGTACATTCAAGCTCCTATATACTCATGAGTCCTAATTGGGAACTTGAATTCCATGTTCATACTAATGCATCTTAGCTAGCAATAGGGGCAATATTGGCCCAAAACCCAAGATGTAAAATAATTCAACATGTTATGTACTCATCAAAATTGTTTATTTATATTGAGAGAAACTATACTACTACAAAAAGAAAGGCTTTAGCTATGGTTTGTGCTTTACAAAAATTTAAGCATTACATGTTAGGCACGTGTTCAGATTTTATGTAGACCATATGGCTTTAGTGTATTCAGTTAACAAGCCATACATTTTTGGTAGGTTAGTTAAATGGCTCTTATTATTTCTAGAATATGACCTCAAAATTGTTTACAAACTTGGTAAATCCCATTTAATGGCAAATGCATTGAGTAGATTACCCAATTAGATTGAATATGTTGGAGTACTTGATCAAACTTGTGATGTTCACCTAGTCATTTTACAACCTGAATGGTTACATAATATTTATGAGTACTATTAGAAGGAGTGATGTTAGAAAGATTCACTACATCCCAAAGACAACATTTAGCCCAAATAATTAAACCATTTGTCTTTCAAGGAGTAATATACATATTTGGACAAGATAACAAGTTTTGTCAAATCTTGCAACCAAAATAGGTGCCCAAAGTTTTGCAAGAATTGCATGGAGGAGTTACAAGATGGCATTTATCTTTTGACATCATTGTGAAATAGATCTTAGTTATTGGTGGCCGATGATGAATCAAAATGTTCATGAATATTGTTGAACATGTGATCAATATCAAAGAACAAGTAACGTGTTGACCCAAAATTTGGCCAAATTGATTATTATGTTACTTGAAGAACTATTTTCTAAATGGGGATTGGACTTTATTAAACCTATTAAAATTGCAAGCAATATGTCCAGCAATTGGTACATTCTCGTAGCCTCTAACTGTGCAACAAAGTGGGTGGAAGCATGAGCACTTTACACCAACATTATTATAGTAACTGCCAAGTTCTTATATGAGCATACTTTTACGAGATTTGGATGTCCATTAGCAACTGTGACTGATCAAAGTACCCATTTTATCAATGATGTGATTAAATACCTTACTAACCATTTTATTTTTAAACATACTAGTTCTACTATTTATTATCCACAAGGAAATGGATAGGGTGAGTCTATAAACAAGGTTTTTAGAACCTTACTAACCAAATTGGTTAATGAAAACATAAATGATTGGGATGAACACCTATTTATAAACTTATTCTCATATTGAACCGCCTACAAAGTTGGAACTAGTCATACCCCATTCAAGTTTATATATGGTTACATCCATTATTACTTACATAATACCTATTACCATCTAGACTTGGTGAAAATAGATATCCATAACTTGTTAGAGTCCTAACTAGCCGACTATTTGAGTTAGAGAAACTACAGGAGAATAGGTTGATTGCGTAGGATGTAGTTGCTTTTAACTAATGGAACATATCAATATGGTCATAAAACCAGTTCATTGAAACAAAGTTTCAATTTGGAAACTACGTATTATGGTTTCCAAGAACTATTTCCAAACATGCACTGAAAATTCAAAGATGATGGTTCGGACCATATAGGATCCAATATTGTTTGCATAATAATATTGTTTTGATTGTCACTATTGATAAGTTTGATCCCAACAAAGTGTCATAACCAATTTTGAACAAACATGTTAATACCTCAAATAACACTAGGTAGTTGCCCACATAGAGTTTGAAATGGAAAATCAAAGTCTGACTACCCAAATCAAGGATTGGAAAGGTCATTATGAGACAACCAAGCTACAATTGAGCAAACCCAACCCCATTTTACTTATTAAAATGAACAACAAGTTGAAGGAGTTCGAGGAGTTATTACTGGACAATACACTATTCAAAGTGTAGAACCAAGCCTTGGAAGACACAAATCCCAAGTGGAAATAATGGTGGCAAACTGTTCAGGAGCTTGCAAAGGAACAGATTCAAGATAGTATGGAACTAACTCGTTCTGATGAACAAAGTTACCAACTTGAGTTGCATGCATATCAAATCATTTTCCTTGATTTCAAGTATGAACCCTTGAATTTTATATTTGTGGAAATTGGAACTAGTAGCAAAGTTCTAGCATCACCATCTATGGTACGACATGTTGTCATTACCAAACCAGTTAGTCCATTAAGAAGTGGAATAGGTTTAAAGATCATACCCTTACCTATTCAAATTTCTATTATACATGTTCCAGTTGTTACTATTGTTAATGAACTTATGAAAGGTAGTGAAAGATGTGATAAGGAGTAGGTTGAATGTGTTAATCCTTCATTCACCATTTTAGATAGTAGAGTAGAATCTTTGGAATTTTTATCTATTAATTTACCTCTAACTTCGCACCGAATAGGTATAGGTAGGAGATTACTTTAATTTCAAGTACCCACATGCCTTGGAGGTATTCATGACCCCCATAGTGACCTTTGAAGACATACATGATTAATAGATGACTACAACACCAATAGGTGTTCAAATTTTGAGCCAAGTTAAACATGTGGAGGAAGCAGGTACTGAACATGTCGAAGAAGCCATCAATCAACTAGTTATAAAATACCAAGTTAACCTAGGACTTTGAGCTAGCATTTCGAGGACAAAATGTAGTTTTCAAGGGGGGATAATGTTACCCAGATTTAGCAACAAGTGATTTAATAGGTTGAAAATGTAAGTAGGTTGTTAAACCTAAAGGTCACATAACTTGTTATTTAACCTAACTTGTAATATTGACCTAATTAGTTACTAAACCTGGTAGTTAATGTTATACTAGGTTAAGAAGACAAGTTGACATGTTAGTCAACATGTAGTTGTCTGCAAAACTTGTACTTGGGCAAAACATGTAGTTGAACATGTAGTTAAATAGGGTGTAGTTTTTTTAATTTTTGGACTATTAGTCTAGATACTAGCTAATGAATGTTTACAATGGTTAATTATGATTGTTTTATTTTGATAAACTAGTATAAGACTAGGAGGACATACTTGTTTAAGGACTTTTGGTTTTCATTTTTGTGTTTATGTTTCATTTTTCACTTATGGAACATGAATCATTTTCTTTCAACCAACTTTCTTCAAGCTTCTAGTTTTGTAGTTAGTTTTAGTTTATTTAATTGTTTGCATGTTCATGTTGTTGTAAACAAAACTTGATGCTAAAGAAATTTAGAAGTAAAAAACCTTAACATGAAGAGAAAAACCCATTAACACCCTCTATGCCTTCTTGATTTTTCAAGAGCTTGCATGTTACTTAAGCTAGCTCTTTGCATTTGGGAAACAATTGATTGAAACCTCTTATTTATCCTTTTTTTATTATTTATCATAGGTTTATTAGGGTTTTTATGGGTGTCTTTAAATTTTTGCTATGACTGTGACCTAATTTTTAGACATAAATATTCTATGTGTTCTTTGAAGTTGGTATTTAATAATCAAATTGTCAATTTTAAGAAAAATTTTTTTTGCCGTAAATGTTGCATTGGACACCTATATTTTTACTAACGATAACTAACTTGTAAGTATTCTTTATAGAATTTCCTTAATAACGAAGTTGCCATTACTTTTTTAAAAAATACCATAATAACTCCCTTCCATTTAATAAATATTTCAAACTAATCGTTACTACAATTATAATTATCGTTGAATTTTGTGTTTATTTATGGCCCAATTTGACATTCCATTCTTTCTTGACATTTCATTATTATTCCATTTCTTAACATATTTTATTTCTCTTCTATCACCTTTTATTTTGGGTTTAGGTTTAAGGTTTTTCGATTACAATTATCATTTAGTCTTATGTTTATTAACACTTTGACATTGATTAGGATCCAAGTAGTGGCCTATCTGGTAGCTATTCTACTATATCCATTTCCTTTCTTATGTCAAAAATATACTACAATTTGTCTTATGACTATAGTTAAAACCATTTTTAAATTCACAAATTTTTAACTAACAATATATATTCCTATCATATTCATACAACGCATCTTTTGATATTAAAACCTATTATACCTCCACAATCAGGGCTAAAATTAGTTGTGGGTAAATTTGAAGATTTTCCCTAATTTATTAACAACTACCTACACCTTAACGTCATGACATTAATAGATGTTCGAACATTGGTAGCAATGGTTGCAAATTAGTCTCCCAAATTAGATTTTATCAATTTTTAGGGTATTTTATATACATGACCTTGATATTATTAGATATTCATATCAAGATGGGAAAATGAGGAGTAGTTATCAAGAGTTGTTAATTGCATAGTTATAGGTTTTAATTTTCTTATAATGTCCATTTGTTCATTCCAAAAGATTGTCAATTATTTCTTTGTAGATCAAATATTTCGGGATGCAAAGTTTGTTAAAAATAATCTAAGTGTGGCGGATGATAAAATTTAGGGGTGTCTAAAAACTGTCATAGTCATTCATAACTATTCCACTATGATCATGTTTGCATCTAATATTTGTTTTTTTCTATCAACCTTGGCACCAATATGGTCTTCCTATAAACTTCATTTCCCTTTCCTTATTTCTACATCATTAGGCCTGTTTTTCTCTCTTGTTGGGGTCATTTGCTTCTTTGTTGGCAGGTTCAATTTTATAAAAAATATACTTATCCTCCTTGATGTTTATTTCTTTTATTGTTTCCTTGCTATTCAAGTTGTGGTGGATCTTCCAAATGTCTTATCAATGCCCTAGCCTAATTTTGGGTCCTTCTTCCTTCTTTCTTGTTTTCTACAATTGATCTTATGATCTTCCCCTCTCTTTTATCATTTTTCAAATCAATTGGGTATATCCCATCCCAACTTGAATGCAAAGTTTCTTTTTCCTTGAACATTTTTATCATTCTCAATTGTTCATTCTTCTCATTATTGTGGGTTTTTCAATGGTGCCACAATCGACATTTATTTTCTTATAAAACATTGTTATTTGTAGAATGTTTCCACTTCATTGAGTTGATCTTTGCTTTAGTAGCATGTCATAGAAAAATGCATGTGTGCAATGTTCAATTTCCATCTAGGAACTATTCATGTCTCCAAGGATGATGCACATGATGCCAACAACAATGTTATTAGATATATTTATTAAGTTTATGGTCATTGGTGACCTTGGTTTGGAGTGGAGGGAAATTTCCAAAAGGTTTAAGATTGTTGTGGAAAAACTTCTAAAAAGTTATTAGAATAGTGTTTTGACGTTGGAAATTGTGGCATCTATTGCCAATGCCATCCCGCATCTTATGGAGATCAAGTAGAAGGACCATATATCCAATATATTGACTGTTTCAGGGCAATGTCCTTTACCACACATGCAAGCTCCAAGTTGAAATATTTGAACTACAATAGTTTTTGTATTAAGATTATTCCTTACATTTTGACCACATTAAATAGTGATGTTTTGTTTGATTGTTGCCTCTTGCTAATCCTGACAGTCACTTTGGTTAGATGTAAGGAATGGATAGGAAACATGATGGCCATGTGTGGTACAAGGTTAAAATGACTAACATCAATAACGATTTCAATTTCAACTTTTGAAGAACTTGTTGCTTAGGCCATTTCCAATGCCAAAATCATGCCTACAATTTCTTTTTTCTTAATAAATGTAGAAACAAAATGGTTTGGAATGGTAATATTGTTCACAAGCTTCAAAGAGATCATTTTACACTCGATCTGCCTTTTTGCAGAAGCTATAATATTGCCCCCTTTTGTGTGAAGTTGTGTCTAATTCACATGTATTATGTCATACACAAGCAGGACAATTTGATTTGAACAACAATTCATTTGGATTCACATGATCACCCAATGGTGGAAGGTCATTCAAAAGAAGTGTTTGAACAAATTAAATCCTTAGTCAAGGAGGAGGCGTTTTGCACACCAAGGATTATCGTGTCGACCATTGCATTGGCTATAAATAAAACTTTTATCTCATAACACTTGTTGAATGAGGATGGACAAGGGCCAATGGAAGTCCTCAAAGGTGACAAGTTATGCTAAGTGATGGACAAGTTCCTACCTATGTCTTCTCCCAATTTCCAAATTTTAGTTGTTTCCTTTAAGCATCAACTAAAGAATAGAGGGTACGTTTCTAGCATTTTCGCTGTAAAAGAAAATAATGTTTATTATTATATTCAAGATAGTTGTAAGGGGCAATAGACTAGAGAAAAAATGTTTTTATTCAACATGTTTGTGCATGGAGATGGTAGTGGTTATGATTTAGTTAAGCGGACGTAGCATGGGGGCAACCTCCAAATCACTTGGATCATGTTTGATCATGTAAAACATGTTGAGGGTTGGACAATACTCACCTACCATGTGTATGATTCTTTCTATTGCAAGGTCATGATGATTACAATATATGATATGCAATTTGAAGACATGGAAGCTTTGTGTGTAATGTGGTGGAATTCAAACAAGGTGATGGCTAATAATGGTGTTCCCAATCCAAACTTCAACGGATTCACGGCCAATAGTGCTAAGGCCAATTGGAATGTTATTCAAATTGTCTAAGGTAGCAAAGATGCAAATGATCTAATGGTTGACAGAGAATAAACTTGTTTTTTTCACTATAATCAATCCATGGACAAACACACAAAATAACATATCAAGCTAAAGTTGCAAGAAAAACATAGGACATTGTGTTATGAATACAAAAATTCCATTTCTTTACAAGAGGTAGATGCTTGGTATGTAGCAATATGATGTTGGTGGTATTCTTCGAAGGTAGCTAATGAAACTAGATTTGAAGAGTTGGAGAATTGATGTTTTTGGCACTTTTGTGTGAGGCAATGGGGAGGATTTATGATACATGTATTATTTTCAACCCTTCAACACATCTCTTCTTTCACCCCATATTCTTTACAATTTCACATCTATGGTAATAAACATTTCAAAATAACATAATAAACATTTTTTTCTTGCAAAAAATCTTTCCAAAAGAATTTGTCAACATGCCCATGTGCAACCTTTCAAAGACAATGCACAATGTATGGCTTCAACAATTTGGGAAAAGGGGAGCTTGTTTATATGTTGCAACATCAGATGATTATGTTCGAACTTTCAAACAATAGACATTATATTCTCATTTCAAGTAGGGTGGTTGATTAGGTCAAGGGCTTAATAAAAATGAACTACTCTTGCATAGAGCAACCCAATATAAAGATCCAAAGCAATTTGCAAACACAATTTTAAAATATTCCCTGAGTTCGGCTTGCACATTTATAATCACACATATGGAAGGTGAAAAGATCTTTTGCTTCTACAAATGAAAGGTGAACCTAGCCCCCACATCAAAAGGGGATTCACATAGGCACAACTGTTTGAATTTCTCTCATACTTGTGTAAGCCATACAATTAGCAACTCAAGTGTGAACATTGAAGAACCTATTGCGGATCAAATTGAGGATGATGTTGAGGTCCTTGAGGTTCCAAGTGGAGATGGAGTTTGGCATATAAAGAGATGCCCTGCTATGTTTCATCATGTTTCACATTGTAAAAATCCACCGAACATTATTGTGATATAAAGATAATTACCAAGTTGACCTCAATTGGTGTCTCTACCCCGACTTACTGAAGGTTGTGGTCTTAGTTCCTTGGTGCACCTTCAAAGATGCATAAGTTTTGGTTCTATGCAAATGACATGAATCATTGCATTGGTAGCACAAAATGCAAGTATGCATTGGACATACTGCTTGTCCTAAAAATTTGGTCTATTAAAGTTGAAACCAATTTCACCCATGATGAAATCAAGTTTCTTAAGGAAATAAGATTTATTCTGAATAGATAACAACTGATCTTTCCTTGAAGCCTATTTGAAGGGAAATCTTCATTCCTATAAATAGGCCAATGGATGAAATGTCATGGCCAACATCATGTAATGGTAAGGTTGTTCATCGTATAGTGCCATTCAATATGTCAAATTTACATTACAATGGGTGGGAGGTTGATCAACTTCTTGAAGTGGTTATAAACCCACCATTGGAGGTTCCCCCTCCTAGATATGGATGAATTTATAAGATTATGTCTGGCCAAAATCCAAACAAAAAGCAATATGAAATTACAATAGGAAACTTCCTAGCTTGCGCATGTTTAGATTTTGTAGCAATGATTTCTAGTTCATTAGGTCAACAAAGGAAGTGGGGGCCTTGTAAACACATGTATTATGTTTTATAACATGTCATGTTTTGTGGCCAATTTGAAAGTTTCATCCATTTTCCAACTTGGAGTTGTGGTGAAGTTTGTTGCTTGTTGAATTGCGATCTAACTTTGGTGTAGGTAGGAGTACTATGAATTGTCAATTCTAGTGCTCATTTTGATGCTCTGTGTTTGGTTCATAAACTACAACTTGCAGAGGATGTTACTGCTTTAATTTTATAAATGATTTCATAATTGTTCATTCAACATTTTTTTTGGCATCAATGATCATACATTGCTAAATAAAAATTAGTTATTATGATAATTTAAATGCTCATTAATAATTTAAAAAATATCTTGAAATATTATAGAAAATAAATTATAAATTTCAATTGTAGACAACTACAACAAAAGTTATGATATCCTTGTTACTAATAACATATTTGGCCTACTTTGATGATTATTATGTATCACTAAAAGAATTTTTTGCCACGCTCACATGGTAGCTACATTGTTCTATTCCAATAGTTGTGGAAGATATTGAAGCATTTGTCAAAATAACTAAGTATTTAGAAGGTTTTTCAATGATTTTATTTACAAATTTTGTTGATGAACTTGTAATTTTTTATTGCCAATAGACTATAACCATATGGAGGTAGACTATGCACTGAATATATCCATGGAATGATTAGATCTATGGAATTGGCAAGCTAGTGTTTGAATGGGCATACGCACCATTGGTGTGAGCACATTCATGAAGTTGGGAGAAGAGAGGCAAAAATGTCATTTTTGATTTAACACAATTAAGATGATCACAACTTTGTCATTACCACCTTGGATGTAAATTCAAGCATCCGAATCAACATTGTCCTCTATAATTTCATTCTTGATTTAATGATCATCATCATCACCCAATTAGGAATTGCATTGCATGTGTGTTCTGTTTTCTTGGTACAATTGGAACTAATATTTGTGATTAAGTATAATTTATAGTGTCCCCAAGCAATGCTAGAAGTATGTTCCAAATGTGCCAATTCTTTCCAAGTTGTCAACCAGTTATTTTTAAGTTGTTGTGAAGTTGCTAACCAATTGCCAAACATTTGTCTTCAAGTTTCCTTCAAATTGTCAAGTAGTTTGTTTGCCTACGCACATGAATCATGATGTATGAATAACAATATTGTTGTAAGGTTATGGTCATACACTAGAGAGAATTGATTCTTAAATTGGATGATATGTTTTTTTTGCAAGTATCAAGGGATTATTGATGGCCTATCTAGTCCTTTGTTCCAAATATACATGATATTTGACGTGATCCCAAGCCCTTTGATAGATTCAAATGTGAGTTTGAAATGAAAACATTGGAAGAGCAAGGAGTCGGGACATGCTCCTTGGTTCGGAACACTTTCGGGGTAGAGGGGCATGTTGGAGCTTCGATATGGAACTAGGATGAGTGAAAAGCATCAACTACTCACATGGACCTGCACAAAACCAAACACAAAGTGGTTAGTGCATAGTTGGAGCACTTTTGGTGCTAAGACGAGCCATGGGTAATTCTGACTCACAAGACTCACCACAGCTCGGATTTGGGGGAAGCCACCACCTTCCCCTTTATAGTATACTTTGTGCCTCTCCACGAGGCCCACATCTAAATGACATTTTGTCCTAGGACTCCCAAGTGCGAGTCCCGAAATTCTCACAACTGAGATTCTTACAACTTTGTGGGCCCATAACTTTGTGTGCAAACCTTTGATGGAGATGAAGTTTTCAGCAAAGTTGTAGCCCTTGTTGAGAGCTTTCCAACAGTATGTTGCATGCCACATGCACGCGAGGAATTTGGGTGATTCTTGACTTTTAATGGTCGGGAGTCAAATTGGCAATTTGACTCTTGGCCCTTCATTTGGCCATAACTTGTGTTTTAGATGTCCAAATGGGTCATGCGATCCCATTTTAGACATGTAAGTTCCAAGAGATTTTGAACGATATAAGAAACTCTTTAATCCATTGAGTTTTGACCCCTACAATTGCTTTCTGAAGATTCAGAAGTCCACAAAAACTCCAATTCCCAAAGTGGAAGCTCCCTTGGAAGTGTGAGGGGTTCATTCCCTCACACTTTCCTACACTCTCGGGAGCATGCGGTGTGACTCCCGGGCTTCTTTCTTGGCCCGCAACCTTGCCAACCCTTTCCTTGGTCGCAAGCCCAAGGTTAGGGTTATGACAATATTGTTCGAGATAAGAGTTGGGAGTAAAGTTGTCTTTTGAATTCATAGTAAAAAAAACACACCTTATACATTTTACATTGTGAAGTATAACCTCTTTAAAATGATGAAAAATTAGTGCCAATTATGTGATAGTTTGCCCTTTTTGTCATGATGTGTAGTATTGTGACATTTGGTATCGTAAGGGTGTAAGTCCATAGTAAACTCTATTGAACAAAAAGACTAAACCAATCAAAGGTAGAAATTAATCAACCAAAAATAGATGCACACACACATATATATAATGCACAAGAGGAGGCTGAGATGAAATTTTCATGTATACCCCCAAACATAAGCCAAGAAAAGTGTGGCATGGTCTAAGTAGAAAGTAAGGTGTTGCAGGAGAACATGATGAATAGTACCAAATGCCGATGGGAACTTGAATGAGATCTAGCTTGAGGCAGAATAAATGGTATCCACCATTGCAATTATCACAAAGTAGCATGTAATCAACATCATTTGTCCTTTGACATACCTAACATGGATAGTCAAATGGAGGAATCCAAGTTGACATGATGATGGTAGGATCTAAGTTCGGCAAGTGGCAGGGCACATAGTTTTTGGAATGATTTCGAATTATGCGTGTGTCAACTCCTTGCAACTCCAACACACCTGAAGGCCTGATTGCATTAATCTTCAAAATAGTGTGACCAGAAGAAGTGTCTAGAGTATCATTAGGTTATTGTTGGAAATACACAAAGTCACAACATCAAATTGTCTCACTTTAGGTTTGTAACTACCACCTCATGTGTGTGCATATCGTAAGGTGTCTTGATGTTGTGCAATGGACAAGTTTTCCATGGCCATGGGCATAACCCTCTTGAATAGAGCAGCCCTCTCTACAATGACCTTAGCCCAAGTGACTAGGGAGTCCAAGTCCACAACCTAGTCCATTTGAGCAACAATGGAAGAGGGTGGAATGGGATGTCTCTAAAAAAATAGAAAGTAAGGAGCAAAATGAAACAAAGAAGCGTGTTTGGACATCTTGTAACCCATGGCGATGTAAGGTAGGGCCAAGTCCCAATCCTCTTTGTTCCTAATGAGGCAAGTCTTTTGAAGTCCCTTTTTACATGTCTAAACCATCCTCTTTGCAAGGCCATCAACTTGGGGATGATCCCTTAAAGTCCGGCGATGGTCAATGAAAACATGATCAAATAGGTCTTGGAATTTTTCGTTGAATTTTGATCCTTGATCATTAAGGCACTCAACACAAGCCTTAAACCTACTTAGGACCTGTTGTAAACAAGCCTGGCGGTGTTGTGTGATGATTTGTCCGGTAGTGCAACAAGCTCAACCCACTTTGAAAAATGCTCAATCATAATCATGATGTAACATTACCCCTAGAGGTTTATGGTAACTCTCTAATTAAATCACATGACCAATGATAGAACATGCCTTGAATAGGGAGTGGTGAAAACATGAGCTATTGAAAGGAGAAGGAAGTTCTCATTCTATCACATTGTTCACACTTAATAATGACGTCTCAAACTTGAGCACACATACTTTTCCAATGGTAATGAGGAATGAGAAGACTATAAGTACGCTAGACTCCAAAGTGTCCAAGCTCTGAGTGTACCTTTTGAATAAGACTAGGCCATTCATGTGGTGGTTCTTCAACCACTCTATTGCCTTGTGGTAAGCATCGGACGAGCGATTTTCCCTCCATGAGTAGCGTTTGGACCGATGCTGTATGCAATCTTGATGACTTGATGTAACTTGGGGAAGGTATTCCCCATGCTAAAGAAATCGCAAAATGTCCACAAGTCCTCCCATATATCCACAATGGGATGCTCAACTAGGTTACATTATAGCAGTGCAAGATAATTAGATGTATAAGATACATGTATTGTTGGAATTTAGTTGAAGTCTTGCCTAGCTTTTAAGAAATCTTTAGAGGTAGTGAGGGGTCTCCGCAACGTGGTATTCGCGTTTTGATGTGTAATATTAGGTCGGTGAATAACCTTGAACTCATATTCTTAAAATATAAGCACCTAATGAACTAACTTACTAGTAAGCTTGTTGTTGGTCATCAACCACTTAATAAGCTAATGGTCGATATACAAAGTGAACTTGGTGCCATAAAGATAAGGCCTGAAATGTATGAAGACCCATATAATAACAAGACATTTCCCCTCGTATGAAGAGTAGTTGCTTTCAGCCTTGTTACTTTGGGATGCATAGGCGATAACATATTCTTTGTTTTCCTCATCAAGTTGGCCAAGAATAACACTAATACTAAAAGAACTCTAGTCAATGAGTAAAATGAAAACTTTGTTAAAATTAGGTATTCTCAGAATGGGGAACTTTAAAATCTTTTCCTTGAGTGTGTTGAAAGCTTCCTGAACTTCTTCACTCCATGTCCAAGCAACATCTTTTTTAACAATGCATAGAGAGGATGAATAATAGTACTAAAGTCTTGGACATAAATCATGTAGTAATTACATAGTTCGATGAAGCTCTTCAAACTGTGAACATAAGTAGGATTGGGCATCTCCAAAATGGCTATTATTTTGGCCCAATTGTCACAACCCTAGTTTTGGGCTCGCGACCAAGGCAAAGGGGTTGCAAGGGTGCGGGCCAAGAGGAAGCCCGGGAGTCACATCATAGACTCCCGGGAGTGTAGGAGAGTGTGAGGGAGTGAGCCCTCACACTCCCAAGGCAACTCCCACTTTGGGAGATG
>Ga0209208_10007269_pt1 | contig 15058 bp, 8 predicted proteins | sample S1TSphfallax_3_FD_187694 | JGI IMG/M metagenome (GOLD analysis project Ga0209208, IMG submission 187694) | Host-associated microbial communities from peat moss isolated from Minnesota, USA - S1T2_Fd - Sphagnum fallax MG (SPAdes) (version 2) | ecosystem: Host-associated > Plants > Peat moss >...
AGGCAAACTGAACCTTTGTTTTTTTTTTTTCCTCCCCTCCAGTCTTCCTCTTCTTCTGCAGTGCAAATCTGTTGTGTGTTTTTTGTATCATAAGAACCCAAAATGAAACTGTAGATCCACTACTACCAGTGTGAAGAAAACGTGTGTATCAATGTCTCTCTCACTCACTCTCTCTCCCTCAAAGTCTTGAGGATAAAACCTTCAGGACTTGGGGTTTGTAATGGTTTGTAGTTGGCTTGAACACGATTCTTCTTCTTGCTTGAACACTGCAGCTTTCTGTTAGTGTGCCTGTGCCTCCCTCCCCCCCAACCCAAGTCAGGAAAGTGATTTGTATAGTGGGATTTGAACAAAGTCGATCTTAAACCCTAAACCCTAAATCATCTAAAAATTACATTTTGCACAAGTTAAGAAGAAAAAGTGTCACTTGTTTGGGTGGAGAGAAGAAGGGGAGGGAAGGCCAAATGTATGACAAAATGTGTTCTGTTTTGGGTATCCAGAATTCTACCATCTCTAACTTTTCTAAGCTGGCCACTAGGAAAGTATTGTATTTCCAGGCTGCCTGAGAGTCCTTTAGGGGTTATCCGAGAGGCTTTGTAATTTCTCTTGGCATTGGATTTCCCAGGCACAACTCCAAAGGGCTGCCATCATTAGACCCATGTGCCTTCAACATGCTATGATAGATTATATTTGTTTTCATGATGTTGGATGGATGAAAATCTATTACATGGAAGAATTGAGCTTATTATAATACTTCAAATTTAAGGAGGGTAGGGAAAATGAAAATCCATTGCACTAAGGTTGGAAATGGATTAATTTTTTTGGAAAAATTTAAACTGATGAAAGTTGTAGACAAGGTGAGCAACTGACAATAACTTTCCTGGATTCAAGTTGGATTATGCTTCAAGCTCCACATCATATTGGATATCGAATTATTTCTAATATTTTCATTTTACATGTACTTCTACATTCAACTAGGTATTTAATGAAACAAATTCAAGAGCAAATTGAAATGAAAAAATTACAATATTTCAAAAGTGTGTATAATATATGTATAATTCATCTCATAAAGAATAAAAAGTTTTCTATTTTGGAGAATGTTTGAAGTTTTGGACAAGGCAAACAATCTTGCATCTAAGACTTCTAATTTTCATACTTATTTGTATTTTGTCGCAAATCCCAACAATATAAATGAGGTGAATATATTTCGGATGTATTCTCTCGCATTCCACATTCATGAGCAATATCAAATGAAAAAACAGAAAATAAACATGTAATGTAAAAAAGAAGTTTGCACACAAGACAAGTTTGTCACTTTGGATTACACCCCACTTTCTACATAGGACAACAATTTATTCACTTAGCACAACTTGATACCTGTACAAATTCATTCCAACTCCAAGTAGGGTGATAAATGAACTTGGCATTATTCTGATAAAATCGATGCAATGCAAGTTGAGAAATTTTTTATTGTTATGACCTCATTGTTTGATATTTTTGGGCACATTGGAGGTGATGATTTATATCAATCCATGCCTTGGTGGAGAAACTTGTGTGGGTGGCAAAAAAATGCTTGGAAAGGATGACTCGGCTCCCATTTGTTTTGTTGTTAATTCAAGATCTTAAATGTCCAAAGGTGCTGGATAGTTTTATTATTGCAAGATTTTGGCCTAGAGTTTACATCAAATGGTTGATGCACATGGATAGAATTCTTGTCACTAAAAAGATTTCACAAAGAACATTTGTGTTGTTCACACAAAAAAAAACTAGCTTTTTCCAATGCTATTACTTCATCTTGAAAAACATTTGTCCCTTCTTGCACATGTCATATTGTAAACATAGGCAAATGCATAGTTGCTTCTTGAGCCTTGCCCTCAATTGTAAACTGTCATAACATGGAGATGACCATCATAATTGTTATGTCAAACTTCACAAATTCACATTTTGGAGGGTTAAGTTTGAAGTTAACTTCCTTAACATTAACAACACACATCAAAAATGTTCTAAATGCTACTCCCAACTCATGTTATGGACATTCAAATCATCCACAAACACTTTTAGAAATTTGTCCATGTAAGCCCCAAAGACTATTGTCATGGCCTTTGAAAAGGTACTTGTGGCATCTTCATCCCAAATGGCACGATAATCCAATCAAACAATTTGGATTTAATGATTGTTTGTAAATGTTTTCTAAAACCATTATAATGGGCCCAAATCCATATTGTAAATCAAGAGTAGAAAACCAATGTGACTTTCGAAACTAGGTCAAAACATTCTCAACCAATGGCATTGAGAAATAATCCCATTGGGTTTGCAAATTCAAGAGTTGATAATCACCACAAAATCTATGACTATCATCCTTTTTCATTGATAATTTTGTAGGCATATTCAAAAGTAGTAAGCTTTATCTTGCTTAAAATAACTAACACATCAATTTATTTTTTTACTTCTGCCTCTTCCCAAAATGAAAGTCAACTTGGAGTAGTCTTGCATGGTGGAAATCCCTGAATATCAACTCTATGTTCCCAATATTTACAACATCCCAACTCACCCTAAAAACATCTAGGAATTAATCAAGCAACTTCCACTATTGATCAACTTTGTCCTAGCTCAAATCAAGATTTATCATAATCTTGGACTTAAGTTCAGCCCATCTATCCTTTTCCTTCACATGTGCCTTGGATGCCATATTCCCATCTTGAGCATTTAATTTTGCTTCCCATTGAAAAACTTCAAACACCTACATACATGTTGTAGCCATGAATTGCTCATTCCTACAATTTTCATCCTATGCAACAAAACTCATCTAGTCTTCAAAATCATTAGAATAAGATATTTCACCAAAAAAACACATTATCAACATGTTCTTCCAAAATTAAATTCATGATTTAGTTGGTACCTTCCTTTTGCACAAAAAGCTTTATCATGTTGTCCCTTAGATCTTTAGCCACTTTTGATTTGTCTTGTAGGAACAACCTTCCTTGTTCATCATCTACCATCTCCTCCATCTCCTCATCTGAATCATCAGAAGAATTGAAGTTAATTTCATCATTGGACAATGTTTGGGTGTCTTTTTGGAGCATTGGCATGTCCCTCTTTATTTCTAGTGATTAAGATCCAATATCTCACAATCCCAAAATGTCATTTCAATTATCCTCATTTCATTGCAACTTCTCTTTATCACCAATTGTAACATATTCATGTTTAATGACAAAATATGTACACTGTTTCCTAGACCCTATCAAATTTGTATTAACCCCTATTCAACATCCACCATAACTCCTATCTTGATAAGAAAGTTTAAACCCAATTAACCATCATAATTATTAGTGTTTATTATCATGATATTCATTAAACATTGGATGTCACCAACCTTCACATGGAGCTCATTAATCCTACCAAATGCTTGAATTACCACACCATATGCAGTCTTGTATGCCTTTGACCCAACAATTAAATAGATGATGCCTATTTTTTGCACCACATTAGCAAATTTTTCAAACATTGAAGCAACAATGTCTACTAAACCTTCAACCAAATGATTATTGATCTCTACAACTAGATGAAGTAGCTTGCTACAATGGTTTTTGTTGATGTTGATTTTGTGCATCGCATGAGATCCTTCCACCTTGATGGGGTTCATTAAATTTAAACCTTCATCACAATTCTTCCTTGTTAATTTGACTATACTTTTTAAATATTCCAACTTTCCAAACATTACCAAGATAATCTCCATGGGTGATAAGGAAATTTTTCCTTTGATGAAATGGTTAAGTATTTTGGATCACACTATGGAGTTTTTTCCCACATGTCTAGTCTTTTTGTCATTAGCTATTTCTACATCATGTGTTTCCATAAGCAATCACCTCCTAGGTATCCTAACTCCAGAAAAAACATCATGTTTCATTCCACATAACCTATTCAAATGCTCCAATGTCACTTCATCATCATCCACCGAGACCTCCAAATAGTTGTTGGATGTAAACAATGTTTTTCTATCTTTTTTATGCTTACATCAATCTTCAACATGTCTCATACCAAAACAATATCCACATCTTACTCCACAAAACTTCATCTTACGTGGATGACCACATTTGGCACATTTAGGCTTCAAGTGTCTTATGCACATGCACATTGTGGTAATATGACAAGTTGATTTACAAATTTGACACACATTGGAACTATTGGCTCATGGTGAACTTGTTCCAACACTAATGGAGCTCCCTTGAAAATTTTAATGAAATATTCATTCAAAATAGTGACATATTTCTTGAGTACTACATTAGAGATCATATTTTCCTCTTGTTTTTCTTTGAGAGGCTCAAATGGTGTCTTTCCAAGTTCACCCAATACCTTATCAACTTCCTTCACAACTACTAACATTTCTTCAACATTGGCATAACTTCTCACCATAAACAATTTTTTAATATCTAAATGTTGATGTGCAAGGAGTCTACACCTTTGTTCGATGTCTTTTACCTTCCCTTTTTTGAACAACTTGTTAAGCCAATCAAAATACAATTGGATGCATTGAATAACTCTTAATTAACTACATCCATTTTCATTCATAATTCATCTAAATTTACATTTTGAATTTTTTGTTGCATTCCAACCTTCATCTCATTACAATCAACAAGTGTAGGTTCAAGATTTTTTTTACCAATCCTTAACTTTTGCCATGCAAATTCAACCTTGTAATTTTTAAAAACTTGAATTCATCATAACGTTGCACCTCTAACGCCATTTCCAACTACTTAGTCCAGTCTAAAACACCTTCAAATTCCTTCCCCTAGAACAATTTGTCCATGTGCCCTTGGGGCTAGTCATCATGCAAACACAAAGTTGATAAGGAATCTTTTTTCATTTAAAAAAAAAAAAATTCAATTAGGGATACACATAAAAATCCACCTAATCTTCACTTTCAATAATCCATCTATGCATTCTGGTCTTATCAATCTCTAACATCCAATTCAATAATCTTGATGTTACCTTAGCATGTTCCACTTTCGCCAATCTATTTTTAATCCTAAACCAACATTCCATCTTGGGAACAAAAATCTTAACATTTCTATCTTAATCTATAAGCAATGTTGGAACCCATATGTCCCCTAGATATGGAGGAGGTTTCTTGCTTTCTAGATTTAAATGTAGAAAACCACAAATAAAATAGGTTAAGTGATTTACCTAACACTGCCACTTTTCCTTTGCACTGATAATTACCTTCTATTCCAAAATTGGTGCATAACAAGCTTGCACATCTTATTGTTATTCAAACTCGTTGTTCTTGGTAAGTTTTTCCTTTATTCTTATTGCCATCATCCTATTGTTGTCAATTTTCTTATTAAAACACTACTTGCATAAACCCAAACTAATACCCCTTCTCCATTCCTTTAAAGCTTATAGCTTAATACATAAGCTTCACATTCAAAGAACTTCACTCTAATAATCCAATTACCCTCTTGTAATCTATCCCTATGTTTTGGTTTAAAGAATTTTGCCAATCCTCCCAAGAACGTTATATTAATATGCAACCATGTATCCCTTACCCTAGGTATTGCATTAGGATTTTCATACAATCTACGTTTTTTTTCACATCATAGTATAGGGCCATCTATAGGTGTAGAAAACCTAACATTCTGTCTAATGAGGAAGACCCAACCCCAATCATCTATAGATGTCATCACACTAAAATAATTTATGTCCTATGCAATCACTTCTTAAACAATTAGTGATCCTCAACAACTAAAAAAACAACTATGAACCATATTTACAACTATCTAGCTTATGTGACAATATGTGTAGTTGCAATCCAATGGTTATTACAACTAATAGATTAATGGAATGAATGTTTAGCATAACGTAGCAAGTATTTAATTTTATATACGTTCAAGCTAAAGATGTGAAGTTGTTAAAATGACTAACCAACAATAATAACTATGACATGATGTAACATATGACATTATGATATGGCATATGATATTAGAAGGATTTTGGTGTCTTATGCATCCATCTATTAAAGAAATTGTAATATTATTTTAAATATGACGTGGAAAATGTTCACCACTTTACATTTAACATGGGTAATTTTGCCACATAATGTAAGTATGTAATCAAATTAAACTAATCGTAGTCATAACCTAGTTGTATATTATGAGTTTTATTGACAATGTAAATACCATAATACCTTGGCCATTTCAACACATGTCCATCAAATAATTAATTGATTTTGAAAAATCATTTCAATACATGGAATATTCCTAAATAATCACTATTTTTCTTCAAAATATTTTTTGATTTGGAAAAAGTACTTTTTGAAATTTTCAACATTTTTGAAAATAATATAATTAATGTTGAATTGGCCAAGGTACTAGGGTAATAATTGACATCACACATCATAAAATATAATTTAACATACATTCATAAAGTTTTTCATAGGGGTGAAAACATGAAAAAAAGAGTTACAAAGTGTGTGGATAGTCCTTTAAAACATTTTTTTTAATTTTTGAAAAATCACCATGGGAACATTATATATCAATTTTTTAAATTTAAAAATAAGTTCTTATACTTTTAAAGTTGCAATTACAAAATTTTCTTGAGAATTCATCATGTTTCAAGAGTCTTTTTATATGTTTAAAACACTCAAGAAAAACATGGGGACGCATGGTGTTTTAGTTTCAAAAGTCTTTTTTCCTTATCAAATGTTCACCAAATCATTTCAATTTTTTTGTGAAATTTAATATATTCCACAATAAGGGATCCATGTGTTCAAAAAACATTCAAAAAATAAAAATACATATAGATTTTAATACTCAAACATCCTTAAGCACTATTATAGTTTTGAATTTGTAATCATGGTTCATGATTGGCTTGTTTTTCATGCTTTCATGGGTGATTTTGTAATGATAATAGTCATGTATGCATTACGTGTAAACATGTGTATATGAAGTTCAAGTGGAATCATTTTTTAGGGATTTATAAAAATGTTATATTTAGTTCGTTATTTTTACAAATGGCATGCATACATGTATAAAGGTTTAATCAATGATAATGAAATTTATTTTAAAAATTAAATCATGTGATATTTATATGTATGTTTATAGTTTAAAAAGTTTATAATGAAAAGTTTCAAATAAATATTCTAAATTTGCGTGCTGGTCATGTGGCCAAGCACATAGTCTATTATAATGGGGAAGGTGGTGGCTTCCCCCAAGTCCGGGCCATGATGAATCTTATGAGTCCAAGTTTGCATGTGGTTCATCTTAACACCAAAAGTGCTCCAACTATGTACCAACCAACTCCTTGTTGTTTGCTTTTGTGCAGGTCCATGTGAGTGAGTGATTGCTTTTCATTCTTCCTAGTCCCATCCCGGAACTCCAACATGCCTTTCTACCCCCAAAGTGCTGCAAGCCAAGGAGTGTGCCCCAACTCCTTATTTTTTCGTTATTTTCACCTCTGACTCACACTTGAGTCTATCAAAGAACTTGGGAGCGCATCAAGCAAGGTAAGGTCATAGCCAAAGGAACCACCCAAGTGAGTGGACATTCCTTAAAATTGCATTTTTATATGTTTGAAAAATCACAAGGGAAACATAATAGTATGGATTGTCATAAATGTTTTTGGAATATTTTTCATTAATTGCGAGTTTACATGTTCAAAGTTTGACACAAATCAAAAATATTTTTTCATGTTCAAAACACTCAAACTTCAAGAGTGGACAATCCATGTTTTTTTTTAACCTTTAAAAAAAAAAAAACCAAATGTGCACCATTCCTTTTGAAAATTAGAGAGGATTTTAATATTGATGATTAGAAGGGCAAAAGGACTTGAACTGATGAAAATTGTTTTATAACCCATTTGAGTACATTTGGTTCAAAAGTGTTTTTGACCCTAAAAATTATGGATTTTGAAAGTGTGGCTTTAACAAAAGTTGTTCATATATATATGTGATAAAGGGCATGAATGAATAATATACGTGATGTAAAATCAATTTGTAGTCAACATGTATTTATTTCTAAAATTCTATGTTAAATAGGTATCTGAAATACAAAATTTTAAGTTATAAACCAATGTAGGAATGACATGTGTCATGTGTAGTCCTTAGAAAAGGACTTTTACCTTGGTGCCCCTAGCTCCTTTGACCATGATTTCACCCAGTAATACTTGATTTATGTCAATTGTAGTTCATTATACTTATGAATAACTTAAATTGAATCTAAGAATTGTTGAAATGGTTTTGATGTTTGAGAGGACCATCAAACTAATACTATCAATGTTGTATCACCATGATCTTTAGGCTAGTTTCATCCATGTCATCAAAATGGTCAACTTCTTCATTTTGGGGAAAAATATATATTTTAAAACCAATATGATGAGCAATTGTATAAGGTAATTCTAGATGAATAACCTCATTTTAAGTTTGTGGAAGTACTACAAGGTTTACTAGAGGATTAATGAAAGGCATATGGTTTGGTGGACTTATTGAAGGTTCTTAATAATTTTCTATTAAATGTCAAATAGATTCATTTGGTTCTTTGTTGACTTTATGTGAATATCTAGAATTGTTAGTTGAATTGATTTGGTTATTAATAGATAATTTCTTTGTTCTTATGTTATGTAATGGAGGGTTTTCATAAATATGACATCCTTACTAATTATTATAGGTTTTGAAAAAGTGTTATATAATTTATAAGCCTTCACAATATCATTATACCCACTAAAATGCATTTTTGACTTTTAAAATCCAATTTCCTTTTTTAATCTTTGGGTATATGCACATATGCATCACAACCAAAGATTCTTAGATGAGACAAGGAGGGATTTATACTTGTCCATTCTTTTTCAAGGTTCACTATCCCATCCAATGCATTATTCAATTTTAAATATAATTTGTTGTAGACATGGTTTTAATCCAAAAAGAGTTTGGAAGATTAGCAAATTTTTATACATCATGCATTTTCAACCAAGGTTAATTTTTTTGATTTAGCCACTTTGTTTTGTTCTAGAGTATAGGTTGTTGTCATTTGTTTTCTAATTTCATTTTCTTTACATAATTCTTTAAATTGATTAAATTTGTTTTTTCCACCACCGTCACTTCAGATTATTTTAATTCTTCTTCCTATAAAGGTTTTTATTTCAGCTTTGTATATTTTAAAATAATCAAAAACTTTAAATTTATATTTCATAAATAAGTATAAGTTTTTCTTGATTTATCAGCAATAAAAGTTAAGAAATACTTGAATCCTTGATGTGATTAGGTTTGCATGGGTTGCCAACATCCGAATGCAGTAGGTCTAGTAGAAAGTTAGCTCGATTTTGGAAATTTGCATCTTGTTTGTTTATCGTATACATAACTTGGACAAAATGAAATTTAGGAGAGTATTTAAATATAAATTAACTTTTTTTTGTTGATGCATTAGTTTCATCTTTTGTACATTAATGTGGCCTAGTCTTTTGTGCCACAAACCATGGCTTCTTCTATTTGGAATGTCATGGGTTATTGTATCAATGCAAGGAGAAGCATCAATAGGGGAGGAAATCAAAGTGCCCAATTTGTATAAATTACTTTCTCCTTCACAAATTCTAATGATTTGATTGGATTTATCATGTATGGTGCAATTGTGAGAAATAAAGGCAAAGGAATATCTTGCATTTGCAACTTGTAAAACAGAGACCCAGGTTTTTGGTTCAACTTGGTACATCAAGACATTAGGAATATATTTTATTTTCTATTTGTTAATTTAATTGTAATTTTCGCACTGCCTTGTATTTTGTGGCAAGTATCATCACCAAGATAGACAGATGATTCAATTGAGTGAGGATTCTATTGCTTGTCATATGTTGAGTGGCACCATAATCTATTACCCAACTTAATTCATTTTTCTTTAAATCAGATGTTGAGGATGAGACCACAAATAACTTTGCCTCTTTGGAAGCATGGGGTATTCTTGTTTCATTTCAAACAAGATTTTGAACCTCATTGCAATTTTTCTCATTTGTAATTTTTTTTTCAATTTTTTGTAGTTTAATGCCCAAAAAGCTTATGATAGGAAAAAATTCCCAAAAGCTTCTTCAATCCATTGTTTAAATTGTTATTACTTCCTTTCTAGTTTGGATTTTTGAAGTGCAAAGAGTTAGGCTTCTTAGGCCTCTTATAAGGATTTGGTCCTTTCTTCTCACTATACAATGCATAATTTTCACTATCCCCTTTGTATGGTTTTGCATTCCTTTTGGTTTTTTCTTCCAATAGGAGACTTAATGTTTCATGAAGGGTACCCACTCTACCCATTTGGGCCATAACTAGATTTCCATAAGATTTGGGCATAGATCTCAACAATGCTGCAATAGCATCAGGTTTATACACTTGTCCTCTTGCTATAATTAGCTCATTTAAAAATTGCTAAATCTATCAAAATGGACTTGAACAATTTCTTGCTCATCCATTTTGAATGTACAAAATTTTCTTGCAAGATGATTCTTATTGACAACATTGGTTGTCTAAAAACAAGTTTTAATTTGATCTCATATTTCTTGTGATGTTGTTAAGGATTTAGCATGGACAAATTGATTATCTTTCATGCATAAAAGGAGATTAGTTCTCACTTTTGAATCTTTTATACCCCAAGCAACTTGATTTATGGGATCTGCAGGTATGGTAGTAGAACCATCGACATGATCCCATTGCTCTTCTTGATGGAGAATCATCTCCATGCAAGGAGACCATGTTTGATAATTGCTACTGTTGGATCTATCAAGAAAACGTTCTAACCCAATATAATTAGCTGTATGATGAGTACTAGGAAACACTTGTCTCCTAATACTTACCAAGCTTTGATACCACGTTGAAAAACTGAAATACTCATGAAAAGCAAAGATTCATTAAAATGGATCCTCCAACCATAGAAGCTCAAAATACTCTTAGGAGTTTCACCCACCATGTGTTTTCAATAGTTCTTGGGAGTGATAGCTCTTGGGAGCAGTTGTGTTCCTTCCTAACTAAGTCTCTAAACTAAGTGTCCTTTCAAATCTAATACTAACTTATTATTTAGCATCTGAAGCTGACTTGCTCTACATCATGTACTACAAGTACAAACCTACCACTCAATGAAGATGAACTCCCTGAGCATGTGTTGAAACATACCGCCTTTGTTCTTGATGATGGCAAGAAGGTCCATGGATGTCAGCAGGGTCTTATTTTCCATGGGAAGTTCAAGTGTCACCCAAAAAGGAGAGAGACAGTGGGTACTGACGAGAAGTAAATGTAACAGTGCAGAAATCATCCGGCCATGGAGAGCAACACAGATCCAGATGAACCTGAGGTTTCTGATCTTCACTACTGCAGCTGCAGTTTGTTACTCTGATCAAACCACCAAACACCTGGTCCCACAGATGACTGATCTTTCCACATAAACTGACCTTCTCAAGACAGAATTGACAAAACACAACACAGAGAATGGTTCCCTGCGCTCTCAATCATATTAAACAGTTGCGGAGTACATTTTGTCTGCTCTCTAACGTGCATCACTAAGGTCCTACAGACTAACACCACCAACCAAAATAGCTTGTCTCACAACCAACATGCTAATCTCAGACCCAAATTATAGTAGCCCAGCTTCCAGATCTGCACAGCGGAAGAAGATCAACACACCATCTAGACCACCACCATTCTATCTTCCCCAAAAAACCCTTCCTTTCCACACCAAGCTTACGTCCCTTTAAAGAATGTCTCTCCTCCTTGCTTCTGTCCGTTTTCTCCAAAGCTTCTCACTCAAGCTTACCATGCGCCGTCACAAGATCCACGCCTCCCAAACTTAACACAACCGCCTTCATTAAATCCCCCCTTTTCGGCGGGTTTAATTCCTTAAACCCTTAAACAAAAGATCAGAAATCCAGAGCTCAGTGGCCAAGATTAGGTAAGTGTTCGATCACCGCATAACCGGTCACATATGTCACCCCTCCGTTCTTCAAAAAAGCTGAGTCCCTTAGCTCTTCTGTTTTCGTGAGGTGTGATAAACTTGGAGATCCTTGCGGGGTCTCTCCCACTGATTCCCATCACCGTCCTGCAGAATGCAGATTCGACTTCCTTCATCAGCATCGAAATTACCCAACCCGTCTGTATGCGCAACAAACAGATACGGACCCTCCCAACTGGCTGTTAATGCCTTCTTCTTCCTGGGCTTCCTCATCTTGACCATTGTCTCACCAGCAATCAGACCTTCAAATACCTGCTTCCCCTTTCTGGTTGCATAGGCCCTTTTTTGCTTCTTCTGGGCCTGTTCTACATTGAATAGAACATTCTCATGAATGCTGGCAATCAGTCTCACTTTCTGCATGAACTGTTCAGCTGAGGTGTCCAAATCAGCTGCGTCATCAGTTTCGACTGTCAGGGCCTGCAGATGGTTGTGAGCTCTCAGGCGCGGTGTGCGCCCTGTCAGTATCATGAAGGGAGAAAACCTCGTGCTTGACTGAACTCCGCACCGATACCCAAACATCACTCTCGCTAGTTGTTCATCCCAGCAATCTGCATTGTCAGGGGTCATAGATAGCACTGTCACACCATGCTTGATCGTTTTGATCAAGCGTTTAGCCATACCATTACAATGTGGCCATTGAGGCGTAGTGCGTTGATGATGAATACCATAATCACTGCACATGGAGTCAAATTCGGCTGCCCATTCTCCCCCGTTGTCAGTCAACACAAATCGAGGCACGCCATACCTGCAGATCACCTCATCCTCCAGAAACTTTGCAGCTGTCTTTGCTCCATGATTAGCTACAGCTTTTGCCTCGCACCACTTCGAGTAGTGGTCAATAGCCACTAAGACGTATCTATTCCCTGCCTTGGTTTCAGGCAGGGGTCCTATAGTATCCAGAGCTACTCTATAGAACAAGTCACACACAGGTATGCTCTTCAATTCTTCATCTCCAGAACGCATACTCCCAGTGCTCTTAATCAGCTGACACTGTTGGCATTCCCTCACCACAGATTTGACACTCTCCGTTCGGTCATGCCAGAAATATCTTCGGCATATTTCAGTTAACGTGCGTTCTTCTCCAGAGTGTCCCAGATCCTTGTGCATTTGTACCACTAGACCCAGGCGGTCCCCTGGCTTCGGAACCAATCGATTTCTGAAGTACAGTGACTGCCCCTGCCAGTGGTAGTTAAGCACCCTCTTCCTCACTCGTTTGGATTCCAGGGGATCGATCGTAACAGGCAGCACCCTTGTTTGCAGCAACTCCATGTAGCTGCTATCCTCCCATATATCACTGTTTCCGGCGCCCATGTCACATTCTTCCTTCTCATCACTACTTTCGGATGGAACACCATGTTCTTCCGTTTCCAACAATCGCTGAGCCTCCAAGACCAGCTCCAGTTGTTGTCGCTTGTCATAGAACTGCGGACGTTTCCTCGGCGCACTTAATCTAGAGGAACTGGCCTGCATAGTTGCATTTTCTCCAGTGTCTTCCCCCGTTCGCAGAGCCGGTTCCAGCAGTTGCTCGCCTTCCGACAACACATCCACCATATACAGATGGTGGTCGCTAAAGTGCTTGGAGTGATTAATCCCAAAACAACAGGTCTGATGCTTTACTAGCTCCCTGTCTTTCCTTCTGATCCCATACCACTCCATTTCTGTGCCAGTTCGAACGAAGAGTAACTTCTCTTCCTCCCTCTGTGCATCAGTCTGCGCACACCCAACATCCTGCACTTCTTCACAGAAATCATCATCCTCCACCGCCAGCCCAACTGGATTTCTACTCAAGGCATCAACATTAGTGTGCCTTAGGCCAGGACGATGTACAATCTGGAAGCTAAGATCCTGCAATAGGTCGATCCATCTACCTCGCCGACCATGTGCGTCTGACACAGTTGCTAACCACTCGAGTGGCTTGTGATCAGTGCGGACAACAAAATGACTCCTGTACAAGTATTGCCTAAAATGCATAATTCCCCATATGAGTGCATAACACTCTGCTTCCATGGGATGGAACTTCCTCTGTGTGATTGACAGACTCTTGCTAGCATAAGCCACGACTTTCTCCAAAGTCCCCTCTTTCTGAGACAAAATGGCTCCGACCCCCTTGGGTGACCAATCGACATCGAGACATAACGCTTTCTTGAAATCTGGCCTTCTGAGGATGGGCGCCCTAACTAGTGCAATCCTCAATGCTTGAAAAGCCTGCTGACATCCCATATCCCACACAAAATCAACATCCTTTCTGGTCAACTCGAATAGAGGAGCTGCCAAACGTGCATAGCCCTTGACATACTTTCTGTAATAGCCTGTCAATCCCAAAAACGACTTGACGTTCGTGACCGTCTTGGGCTGAGGAAAATGCAAGACCGCTTCAATCTTACCAGGATCTGGCTTTGCACCATCCTCACTAACAACATGTCCTAGGAAAGTAATACTCTTTGCAGCAAAGGAGCATTTGTTCGGATTCAGTTTGAGGTTCACTCCCCTAAGCTTGCACAGAACCATATCTAGATGTTGCAGATGCTCGTCCCAACTGCAGCTGTGGACGTTGAGGTCATCCACGAAAACTTTCAGGAACTTGCTTCCCAAATCCTTGAATACGTCTGACATAGTCCTGGTGAACGTACTTGTCGCATTCTTCAAGCCGAATGGCATGACTGTCCAGTCATACAATCCGGTCTTGGTTATCAATGCGGTTTTCTTCACATCTTCGGGGGCCATCCGAATCTGCCAAAAGCCGAACTGTAAATCTAGAGCAGTAAACCAAGCCGAATTTCCCAGCTGATCAATTACGTCTTCTACAAGAGGCATAGGAAACGAGTCACGTCGAGTCTGTGCATTGAGTGGCCTGTAGTCACCACAAAAGCGCTTGCTTCCATCCTTCTTTGCAGGCAAGGTAACCCGACAGGCATATTCGGAATTGCTCGGTCGCATTTTTCCCAGCTCCACCAAGGCGTCGATTTGCCTCTTCACTTCGGCCTCCTCCCAATATGACAACCTACCAGGAGCAGCCCTGCAAGGTGGAAAACCTTGTGTGTCTATAACATGCTCCCCAACAGTACAGCAACCTAACTCACCCTTGTTCCAGG
>Ga0209208_10007270_pt1 | contig 15055 bp, 11 predicted proteins | sample S1TSphfallax_3_FD_187694 | JGI IMG/M metagenome (GOLD analysis project Ga0209208, IMG submission 187694) | Host-associated microbial communities from peat moss isolated from Minnesota, USA - S1T2_Fd - Sphagnum fallax MG (SPAdes) (version 2) | ecosystem: Host-associated > Plants > Peat moss >...
GAGATAATTTTTAAATAACCTAACCACCTAAACCCTAAACCTTAAAACATCAAAAATCAAAATGGAACCCTAATGTTTTTTTTAAAAATATAAAAAACCATAGAGAATAAGCAACATATAATTAAGTCCAAGCTAAATCAAACAAAAGGAAAAATGGAGCTCCTCCAAATGAAAAAAATGAAAGAAAAAAAGAAATGAAAATTGAAAAACATTACTTATATATCTCATTAAACCCTAAAAGCCACCCTAGGTAGTCCATAACAGAAGCCCTAGATTTGTTTAACTTGAAAAGTTTATATTATGGCCAGCAAAGATAAAGCTTAAGAAGCCTCACAAATGTGATTTGTGGTTAAGGTCTTTTTTTTAAAAGTCCATAAGGATCCCTCAAATGTGCCCCTAAAACCTTTCAAGAAAGGCCTTCAAAGATGCCCTCCCAAATTGCCATGCCAAACCCAAAAAAAAAAGAAGAATCATGCTTCCAAAGAAGCCTCTAAAAATACGCTTGTAACACAAAAATAAAAGTGTAAAAGGCGAAAGACCTCCCTCAAGTCTGCCCAAAACAAAAACAAAAGTGTGAAAGAAATTCACCCAAAGAACTGCCCGAATAGAAAATTTCTCAATTTGTTTTCCCGAAACTGCCCGAAACATTTTTTAAAAGAACGAAAGAAACTGCCCACCCTAACCCCAAATCTGCCCCAGCCTTTTTTCTTTTAAGAAAAAAAAAGGTCAAACTAATCTCGTCCCCTATCTTTGGGCTGACATCCCCACTTTTTGAATTCCATCCCCAATCCGGGGGACTTTCCGATTTTAGGGGGTGAACATCAGTTAGGGGATGGGACAGGGGACTGAAGTGGGTGTGACTTTATAGAGAACTTTATTATATCTAAGATTTTACTACACAAGTTCTAGCTCTCCTTGAACAAGGATTAACGTTTACTTGTTCCCATTCCATTTTGCCAAAAAAAAAGAGTGATGGGCATCTGACATCTGTGATGTGATGGCATTTCCTCAAAAAAATTTGCCAATTGCCATTGTGTGTGTGTTGGATAAAAGCCAAGGCATTCCCCAAATAAGGAGTCGGACTAGGCATAGGATGAAGTAATAATAAAATCTGGCATTTTTGGAAAGTTCCCCATTTTTGGGCCTCACTCAATATATGATATGAGACAGACCTTATTGGAAGCCTAAGCATGCGCAGATGACAATGTGATAGGAGTTGGAGGGATCTTACAGCTACTATTCAGGAGTGGGAGAGATCTTACACCTACGAAAAGACAGTATGTCAACTGGAGGCATATTCACCAATGAAGGTGCTCTCCAAAATACACCAGGAAATTTCTCAGCATGCTTAATAAAAGTTTGCAATCTTGGGATTTTGAGGCTAATTAGAAGACACATAAGTGTGAAGACCCTTCTTTTCTGGATTATTTTTATTTGGTCACGCATGGGAAAAGGTTAGGCCCCCTTTAGACAAGGGTCCAGGGTCCAATTTCCTAGGAACCAATTTGGACTTAATTGAAGCAAATTGAATCCTTGAGTTGGACTGTACCTTGGTCCCTAGCCTGATTCTTGGTTCTCCAAATCAGGAGCTCTCCTTTTAGCACTGTTTTTTGGTCCGAACCCATTGATTTTCCCTACAAAACAGGTGCCATGTAGGTTTAGCCTCAATTTGTTTTTTTTGGGTCTTGGACACTCATCTAAAGGCCTTGGTACCAATTTAAAACGTTCAACCAATAAGATTGCTTCAATCATTCGTCCATGGACCTTGGACCCTCATCTAAAGTCGCCCTTAATCTTGTGCTGAAGTTTAAAGCTTCAACCCTGGGCTCTCTCAGACCAACCCTTATGACTTCCCTTCATTGCAACTTTGTCTAAATTAGCACCCAAGATAATCAATCTACTGCCAACTAATGGCATTAGCATGGGTGGGCAGAATCCCTAGAGGATTAATAAATCATTTAGAAAATCATAGAACCTAAAGTCAAACCAAAATTTGGGTCAAATATCTAGGGTACTGATAAACCATTAATGACCAGCATTCAAGGGGGCTAACTTAAACAATCATTGTTGTTGTCTTACACTCCATTTAGTATACTTTGCATTGATGGGTTTTTTAGGGTTTCATTTGAGAGACCCTCTTAAAACACTCAATGGTATTTCAAAGTCAAATGCAACGAAGATTTGAAAACTGAAAACCCCTGCTGACCATAAACCCAGGTGATGTCTTTTAGCACCAGTTACTTAAACTACGAGGAGGAAACCCTGGCAAACTTCATTAAACAAAGCACCCAGCAAAGGAGGAAACTAGGAGTTGAATTGAATAGCTTGAAGACAGTACCCAAGTTGTGAGATCTGCTTTAATTGGAATTTCTCACATGCTTGCATAAAATTCTCCTAACAAATAAATAAATAAAGGAAAAACACCCAGCAAGGGAACAGGAGAAGGAAAAGAAAGGACTGAAGTCCAAACAAAAGACCAAACCCAAAAGTGCAGAATGCACAATGGGAAGCTCAATGAGGAGAAAACACAAAACCTAGGATCTAAACCCATCATTAGTAGTGCTTGTGCATGGAGATGGCCGAAAACCTGGAAGGACACCAAGCCTAGAAGAGGCCTCTCCTGGTGCCACAATTGCCCAATGTAAGATAGTGGCGGCCTAAACTCTCTAAAGAACCATTGACACTCTCTACCTATAAAATGAAAATATAATCAAAAGAGGAGGACCTCCAAAGGTCTTCGTTGACCATGCCATGTTGGCACATTAACGAAGGTAGTCATTTGCTTGCTAATGTAAACATTCAAATATCTCTACTATTAAAGGGATGAAATTATTTGTAGGGTGTTGATCGTAATATGACAACTTTTTCTTGAGTTGCAATCATCATAGCCATTTTTCAAGAAGAAACAGCTCATGAAACAAGATCCGCACAAATAAAGTCAACAATGATTACGTTTGCCAAAGTGCAAGAACCATATGCTACAAGCACAATATTCACCCATCATCGTGATGACTAAAGAGATGACATCAAGAAAACTTGTGTTTGCTCACACAAAACATGGAACCTGACATCCTTAACAATAGAAGTGAACAAATCTTGAACTACATCATGTGTGGTCATGCGCTCTCCCCCATGAACACAACAAAGTAGGTGTATCTGTATCGAATTTATGGCATGATTGCATATGCATAAAAAATGACCATGAATTGTGGGATGGGGGAGGCCCAATGTGGTGCATAATGTTGAAAAAAATGTCAGAGGTCATTTTAAAAGATGGGATGACTGGGTGGGCAAAATGGCAAGCACTTAAACTTGGGCCTACACAAGATCTTAGCTGAATGCAACGACAATTTGAAAACAACTCTGAGATAATGCTAAAAAATGAATGTTCGTGCACATTTTCTAAAATGTTCTCTTGAACACGATTCGTTTTTCTTTCTAATAGTTGTTCAAATAGTGAAATGAAAACTTGAACAACTAAAGGTAGAAGGTCATGAACCCACCTAAGGTGAACATGGAATGGAAGTGGACCTAAATTGTTAGCCCTTATAAAAATGAACAATCATATTGCAAAAATCTAGATGTGATGATTGGGGCAACAAGCCCCCAGCTCCCCAAATACACTACACATTTTGATCTTAATTATCAAGTTCCAATTAATGCTCCTTGTGACACATTTTGTATAATGAGAATCAAGAATAAAAATTAAAAGTTCATAGCAAGGATTTGTTTTTCAATTTTGTGATGTAGCATAAGTCACAATCATCCATAAAATGACTTAGCCAGACTTGGTTACATATTAAATATGAAAGTGGAAAAATACCAAAATTATTTTTATATTATTGGCTACATCTTGGAACTTATCATAAAAATCTAGCAAATTTGTGCCAATTTCTTATGAATAACCCTTTGTATAGGTCAAAATCATATTTTTGAAGTCAAAACATGAGAAAATTCAACCTCAAAATAAATATTGATTCATGGGTTCAAAAATCTTTTTTAATGAAAACCAAAAAAAACTCTTCTAAGTTCCATAAAAAATCAAGTGTGTCTACTTGAAAAATTCATACAAGATTGTACATTCTCTTGTAGATTTGTTAGAATAAAATCTGATTTTTCTCACACAAAAAGCCATGGCTCATAACATTTGCCATAACCTAATGTCAGTTTTTCATTTGAATGTAATTCATATGTCACAATAAACATCAAATGTTTTACATTGTATTGGATGATATCACAAAGTTTACCGCACATGTGTCATGAACCACAATTTTTGTGTGAGAAAAACCCCATGATAAGGCTATTGAATAGCCCATACCATTGGGACCAACCTCTCATTTTTTGTGCCAAATTTCACCTAAAATTCACTTGAAAGCTAGCAAGGGGTTTACAAAATATGGAAATGAAACTTTGCCCTGAAGAGGGGCCTCTTTGACTAAGTCCACCACATCCATGGATCTTGTCCACCATAGCCATTAACAGGGGGTTTGACTTGGACTATCATTAAACATTTTTTATGAATGAAATGCAACTCAATTTCCAATGCAAATAATACACAAGTTTGGGTATGCCATTATGATCCCCCAATCATTAACAAGAAAAACATTTTTGTTTTGAATCTTTTTTAATTGTATATATAAGTTTATAGTCAAAGTCTAATTATTGTTTGAAATCAAATTCATTTCAATAAACAACATGTTATGTATTGCTTTAGGATTAATCCTTTCAATAATGTTTTCTTATTATTGAATTTTTGCCAATTCCATACTAATCCCAAAGGGCTACAACCTTTATGCATGAAAACAACTAATTTTTTTCATTAATTTGTCTAATTACAATCTTCTTGAGTTAGGGCTTCATAAGGGAGGCCATCAAAAGCCAACATTTGTCACCATCACATGGTGCCTACTTGCAAGATCAATGTGTTGGATTGCTCCACCCTAGGTTTAAGTTTTAACTAGTTTGGACAATCTTCACTTTCAAGCCACACCAATATTAATATTCTTATTGTGACTCCCAACATAAAAGTAATAATGGACAAATAATCGATATAAATTTTTTTGTTAAATTCGGGAAATGAAATGCATCACATAAATTCAAATTTTGGTCCTCAAAATTAGTATCAAAAATCATTTTAGTGATCAACCTCTCCCATAATAATATCTACACTACCTAAAATTGTCAAAATATCTATTAATTTCATTCCTTTTACCAATTGAAAAAGAATATGTAGATTGATAAAACCAAGTGGAAAAAATTTCCATTTCCATGGAAGCAAATTGTTGATCTACCATTGCAAAATGTAATTGACTTCATCAAGTTTATATATCTAGAAAGACTGTCATTACATATAGTGTTTAACAACTATCAAAAGAGTCATTTTTGTTTTTTAGCTCTCTTCCAATGGTTTCCACATCCTTGACCTTGGAACTAAGAGGATGTTACTTTTATTTTCATTGATTGCCACCACCCCTTTTGTTGTTATCTTTATGTACTTCAACAAGCCATCACAAACAACTTTTGTTTTGGGTGGGAATACAACTTACAAGCACCTTAAGGCTTTAATCCTTCTTCCAAGATTCAAGATTGTGGCATAATGAGGGTAATGAAACCTTGTCTTTAATTGGTGAATGTTGGAGATTCTTTTTGTTGAAAGTCACTTACCATTTGAAATTTGCAACTTGTGCAGTTTGCTCATGAATCATGTTCATTGCTTATAAGTTGTTTTGTTGCACAATGCACTTAATTTGCAAGTTGGAGCCCAAGTGATTTGTGAAGTTTGGTTTCAGAGTCAAAGATTGAATCTTATCTATGTTGTTTGCAAAGATTTGCAACATCTTTTTCATTCAACTTTTAATTGAAATGTTTAGCTTTATAGTTTGGACTCAATCATTGTTATGACACTTGGAAGCTATAACAACTCCACAACTCCACTTAAGGGTGTGTTGTGCATTATGCAAACATGTTGCACAACATTTTTTCCTTGTTGATTTTCTCATTGTGCATTTGTTGTCATTAGTGTGTTTCATGTGTGCACATTTTTTATCCTTATGCTTGAATGTTAATCCTATGCACATTCTTTGCCCTTGCACCTTGAAGAGCCTTAATGATTTTTTTTTTGTGCATTTTTTTTTTACGTTGTAATTATTGTATTATGCATTTCTTTATTGATTACAATCATGTGCATTATGCAAACCTTGTTCAAGTTTGTAGGCTTTCAAGCCATGTTGCCATTAAATCTCCTTAAAGATTTTGGAAGCAATTTTGTTTTTTCAATTATGTCCTTCTTGTTTTTACACTTGGTGTTAGTTCTAATCAAAGCCTTGAGGCCCATGTTTTCATTTTTTCATTTTTTATCTAGCCCAAGCGTAAGAATGTGTATTTAATTAATTTTGGATTTTTTAAACTTGGTGGTTAGGATCAAGTTTTCTATTGAATTTGAGGTAAAATGTTGGAAATATCTTTTTTTTTAATCATCTAATGAGGTAAAACATTATTAATATTTATTGTTGCATCATATGGTGGCCCCCAAATCAAAGTTTCTCTTCAAATTTCCAACATCAAATGGCCATTTGTTAATTTTAAACTTTTGAAAAGTTTAAAATTAATTAAATACATGATTAAAGGTGCATGTTTGCTAAAATGAACTAATCAAACATGTAACAAATTGATTATTTTTCATTGTTTAAAATCGTGAATTAAATTATTGTTGATATTTTTGGATGAGCTTGCACCATGTTATTCCCAATGTATTATAGGAACATTTGAATTTTTTTGAAATGAATCTAATGAGTATAGAATATCTAAAAGCTTATTTAATATAATATAATGTTCATTTTTTTTCAGTGACATATTTATGGGAATTTTGTTAATATAATTTTACTTAAATAGTAAAATGTAATATCATTTTGGGATATATATTGCCAATAAATTGTGACTCTGAAAATATTCTTCTTGAATGATTAATCACATTTTCCCATGTGATTTTAATTAGATTTCCCATTTTTCATAAAAATGGTCACATGGTCACTTTTTGTTCATTTTAACAAAAACACACCAATAAGGTGACCTAGAGAATAGTATATATATATGGAAATAAACTATCAATTCCATGCAAGTCACATGGCTTCAAAGTTATATTGGGCAAACTTATGGTATAAGTTAATGTGAAGGTGCATCAAATGAAATGCAAGGATTAATAGCAAGGGTGTGATCTAAGCTTTTAGTGCCAAAATTAGATTCCTTGTAAAATCATGATGGTTTAAGGAAGGCAACTATTGCAATTATAAATGTCATAGTAAAGGAGTATTGTTTTTTGAAAACAAATCAACTTGTGTTTAATGAATGTTTGTATGTGTCTAGCAAGGGAGATTTTATGGTGCAATATGTAGTTGTAATGTTGTCCAATAGATAAAAGAAAAAAACTTGTTTAATTTGCATTCATTTTCCATTTGTTTTTTTGAGGTGGGCCCATGAAGAAGTATGAAAAATTGTAATTTATGTTTGCATTCTTGAAATTTTGTACTCACCCATCCAAGCATAGGAATGATTATGTTGGTTGGGAGATTGGTGAATGCTTGCATCATGTTGTGTTGATTGCTACTAATTTTGGTTTCACCTTTTTCACATTTTTTGTAGATGAAATAACTACAATTGACAACCAAAGTTGAATTTCAATTCACTACTATGTGGTGGAAGATTAAAAACATGAGCATGAGCATATTTTGTTCACACTTGAATGACTAATGGAGGGTGAAATTGCAACTAACATCCAAGCTATCATTTTTATGTTCTAATGAAGTTTGGTGGTTTGTTTAAAGATCAATTTGCCAAATGTCTTTTGTGTCTAGGAGTCAATGGTGCCTCCACATTTCAAGGGTTAGACATGGAGTTATTACTCTAATGAGTAAACAAATGTCCTACCTCATTTGGATCAATTGTATGACACATAAATCCAACCTTATAATGCAAACCCTATCCATAATACCTATGGTTTCCAAATTGGAGGATCTATTTCAATTATTATAGGGGTTCTTTAATTCCCAAAAACATCAACTTCAATTCACCAATGTCCTTGGTAAAACTGTGGATTCAAAGTTTTTTGAAATTTGAAAATGAGATAAATTAATAGTCTAAAAACTTTGAAGCATGTTGGGAAAGACTAGTAGACTTTGTTTGCCAAAATGGCAATTGATTGTGGTTTAATAGACTTTGCCAAGGCCAATCTACTAAATTTGTGTGACATTAGTATGATATTGAACTTGTCATGTGTTTTGCACATGTTAAAATATGTTAATGCCTTGATGCAATTTGTGCAAACCAAAAATGTTGTCTATGATTATGTTGCAAATGTCAAAACTTGTCAAATATATACAAAATATACGGTGATTTGAACACCTCCTTTCAAGTTACACAAAATTTCTTTTGAATTCATTATGTTGTTGCAAATGTGTCTTCAAGGATTGAACAAGACTTAATACATCTTGTTCATGGGTTTCTAGGCCATTTTCATGAAATATTTTTGATTTGTAAACATCATTTTTCAAGTTAACCATGAAAATTCAAGCTCCTAAGGACGTGGAAAAGTTTAAAGATGGAAATCCAATCACTAAATTGTGGTATCAACTTGCCACAAACAATCTATTGGTTGCTCAATTTTATAAGTTCATGAAACTTGTTCAAATGGCCATTGTCCGATCCGTTGGTGGCATAAAAAATGAAAGAATTTTTTTCATGTTGACATTCATGAAATCTAAGCTTTGAAATCTATTGGTAAGGCATTTGAGCATTGTTATCTACATGTTTGTTTAAGATTTATTCATTAATGACACTTTAAATTTCCAAGCTATTATTTCAAATTGGAATGATGGAGACAAAAAGGTAAAACTATAGTTAATTATTTCATTTGGATCACTATCATGGGTGTAATTTTTTCTAGATTGTGTATGAACTTAAAATGTAAAGCCACACTCAACATTATTTATACATGTTATGATAGACTTTGGTGGAAATCATATTTTAAAATATGGATGAGTTATAAGAAAAAAATCAATTCATAATGAATTTTTGAAACAATGACATTATGTTTGTCAATATATAAAATTAAAAATGTGTTGAGTTAGAAAAACATGTCATAATAATGTCAAAATAAATATTTAGAAAACAGGGACTTTTTGTTTATCAAATGAAGAACTTAAAAGTAAGATGCATTGAAACCTTCCCAATATAAACATTTTGATTTTTAAAAAAAAATGCTAGCAATTTTGTCATTCAAAAAAATCCATTTAATGATGCATGATTATCAAAAGTTGAAATCAAGTTATAATTTGTTGATTCAAAGTTCATGGAAACCACTTTAACTGTTCTTTAATACCTAGTCAACTTTTTAAATCCTAAAAAGGAAATTTTATTTTCAATGTTTTTGCATTATTCAAGTTTAGGTTCATTCATTGTTCATTTTTCTTAAATCTACTTTCCAAAACTTCATCATTCTCAATTTCTTGGAATTCATCCATTGCCCTATTTCCTTGCATTCATCCATTGTTGAATTTCATTATGTTCATCCATTGTCCCATTTTCTTTTGGTTTATATGTTGTCCAACTTCCTTGATTCCACTTGCCATCACATTTTTTCAAGTTCACCCATCCACTTTCTCATATTTTGTTTCCCAATTTCCATGTTTCTTGTTTTTTTCAATTGCATGCATTTTTCAAGTTCATCCATTGTTTAACTCTCCCACATTTGATTCCTTAAAATACTAATCATATTATGCTATGGACAAATGCTAGTCTCATTAATAAAAAAGCCTATAACATTTTCACTTTTCCTTTGTGTCTCAACAAGATGTAGAATAATAATAATAGTTATGTAAAAGGAGCTAGAATGAAATAACACCCTCCACTACACTATGAAGGGTGAATGGTTAGTAACCAATTTTATGTTGGGTTCCAATTTGTTAGCTAAGCATGGTGGTTAACTCAATTTTTTTTGCCACATACTTATTAACAATTAGTTTATGGATTGTTGTGAATAAGTAGTAAAAACGTCTCTCATTTATTTGCTTACTAGTCGCCTATTTTCCTACATATCTTCCTAATGTTACATTCACACTTGAAGGTAGCTTCAAAAAGTTAGGTTAATATTAGGTAAGAATTTGGGGTTTTTTTAAAAAAATAATTTTGCTACCATCAATAACTTTTTTTTGCCTATCACCATTCATACTTAATTTAACTTTTAGTTATAGGGAAGCTAGGTGCCACTAAAGGCAACCTCTATTCATGATGAACACTAAAATGCTTTGAAGAAATTTCATGTGTGCTATGGAAGTGGTTGTTGAAGGTAGAAGGATCATGCCAATTGGAGTTGCAAATATTGAATCAACATCTACAATATTATTTGTTTCTCAATACTTGAAACTTGTTATGTATGATTGTAGTTAAGTCAAGTAATCATGAACATATATATTGTTTTGGAAGTGAACATGGAGGTGGTGTGCAATACAATTCTTTTGGAGTTAGTACCATATTATGATTCCATTATGTTATACAACCAAGGTGCTGGATTTGTTGGTGCTCATCTTTCAAATTTGTTTGGTCACAAGGTGATAAAAAAAACTCGTGTTCACTCCCACTTGCTTATGCTTCATGGCAAGCACCTTTGACAAATTAAACCAACATGAAGTGCTCAATTTACCTATTATTTGTAACATGAATGTAGGAACCATGTTGATTCTTGGATCAATTATTTGTTTTAATGACCAATATGTTCATTTTGCTTGGAGTTGATTAAGGCAATCATTTCACTGTGATTTCTATTGGCATTCCATAGGTGACGCGCTCCCAAGTCACGGGGTGAAACCCACTTGAGGGTTTCACAAAGTCAAGTTGTGGAAAGTTGAGACTTGGAGGCACGCTCCCGGCTTCCAACTCTAGAAAGGGGTAGAGGGTCGAGTTGGGAGCCCAGGGAATAGACTAGGAAGATGATTTAGTAGATCAAGCTTGAATCTGCATCAAAACAAACCACCCACGTGGTTAGTTCACATTCCGGGACACCCTTGGGTGTTGGGACAAGCCATGGGCACTTTGGACCACAAGACTCACCACGGCCCGGACTCGGGGGAAGCCACCACCTTCCCCCATATAGTATTCTTTGCGCCACGTTTCGGGGACTACATCCAAATGGCTCTTTTTCCCGGGACTCCCAAGTTGGAGTCTCGAAATTGTCCCGAAATTGTCCCGGGTGGAGTCCCAGGACTTTGGGAGCTCATAACTCCCGACTGCGAAGTTTGATCGCGACAAGGTCTGAACCAAACTTGTAGCCCTCGTCGTCATCTTCCCAACGACGTATCGCAATCTCAATTCGGAGGTCGGGAAGAGGTCGATTCTCGACTTTTAGTGGTCGGGAGTCAAACTGCCAGTTTGACTCCCGGCCCTTCCTTTGCCCATAACTTGGGCGACAGATGTCCAAATGGCCAATGCAAGGCCATTTTCGATATCTGCGCTTCAAGACCTTTCCAATGACACCAAAAACACCCCAATGCAAGGTGTTTTGGGCCTTGCTGTCGAGCTCTGAACATTCGAGAGTCCCGGGGGACTCCAAATCCTCACTTTTTCCAAGTGTTGGGCTTCACCCCCACACTTGGCCAAAGTAGGGTTGCGACAATAGGTATGGTGTACTTGCTTATTGTTTCATTTTTCCTTTTGCCTTGTCTAATGAATTTTGCTTTAATGCATTATTGTTGTTGTCATTATGAAAAATCATATCCATAGCAACTACATTGCCTTGCAACTAGAACTCCAAAACAATTAATATACAACTACGTTTATAGTTGTCCATGGAAATATAAAAAATTAATTAATAAAATGTCATGTCAAAAAATCAAGGAGTTGTATTGTAATTGTAAGTTAGTTACAAGATGGACATCTATAAAATAGAATGTACACATTATAAATATGGTTGTATAGTCAACCATGTTTGACATTGTTGGCAAGTTACACTTTAATAACATGTGTCATTTGCTTAGGGGTTTCATGTGAATTAAATGACCCTAATGAATTTAATAACATGAAATTTCATGGAATTTCTTTGCCACCTATCAACAAACAATAATACCCTAACTACCGAACACTACCTACCTCCATCACCAAGATGAATGAAGAATTCATTTATCAAAATCCACAAAATTACCATTCAACTTTAAACAAAGGGTGGAGATTTATTTATTTTTAGGGCTCTTAAATCTACAATGATGGGTGTATGCACTCTTGTTTGATCATCAACAAATTCTCAAATGATCTTCAAACACTATGGGTGCCATTCCTCCATTTTTCACAATGTGTAAATATAATATACATTCTTTTTTTCTCACCCGTCTTTTTTCCAATCTCGGTATTTTTTTGCAATGTGTTCTTGTCATTAGTTCGAAATAGAAGTTTTACATTATGACCTCACCCATAAAACACAATCATAAAATAGTAGAGCACATGTTTGAATAACTACTTAGGTTATAATTTGTGTGAATGTTTTCAAACTAAACCCATAGTAGAAAATAAATTCTTTGTACTAGCACAATTGGATTTTCATGTAAATGAATTATGTGATGGCATGTGGAAAAAAATGCAAAGAAAAACCTAAGTCTTTTTACATGGTTTAGTTGTGATGATGATGATGATTGGTGCAAATATATCACAATTTTGTTCCCTTGATGGTTGCCCTTTTTATAAATTACATGGATCGATTCATGTCTTGCCACCATTTCCTGATATGGTAAAATATGCTTTAGGCATTCATGCATGGTCTCTTTTCTATATGATGAAATAGGGAATGCACATTTGTTTTTGTCCTTGAAGGTTTTGTTTACGAACATTTATGCATGGAGTTTTTATGTTGAGTTTGAGTTTTTTGCAACAAGGCAAAGTTTGGATGTTTTAACTTATTTCAATTGCATGTATGTCTTTGGTAGCCAAAATGGAAGGGACAAAAGTTCCAATCCTCCTTGACATGCGTGTTCAATCTTATACCATCTTGCAAGTTTATTACAAAAGGTCCTTTTTTTCCTAAGAAAATTACAACGCAATGTGGTTGTAGGAGTTTTAAACTTGTAAATAAAAGAACTTTTGCATGTATGGGATTGTGTTTACAATTTTTAATTTGGCAAATGTGGGACTACCAAATCCTTTGACTCATTGTTTATAGGTGATTACCAATTTTGTGTGTGTTGTCAATGGAATGACTTGTCAATGTCATAATAAATGTTACATGAACTAGCCAAGAGGTTTGAAAAGGATAAGACCTTGAACTGAAGGTTTTACATTTGGTATTATCTTCTATTACACTTTTGTACTAAAATGGGTTTTTTGAGTGAAATATAAATGTCATGAAAAAAGGAATTGTGTTGTGTTATTTCTTGTTAGAAGAAGCAAAGAAAGAATAGGCGCATGGGAGAGATAAAACACCAAATTCTAGGAGATCAGGGAAGACCTTTTATGTTCCAAAATATGTTGAAAGTATGTTTGGAATTTTTTTAGAAAAACATGATATTAGTCTTCCCATCCATTTGTGAGCCATATCGACATAGTCATGTATGGTAATCTCAAATTTTAAAAACTTCATCAGGGAAATTCAAATGGGGTAAGGTTTTTAGGGGTCTTTAACAACTTTGTGTTAGAATAGGGGGTGGTGAATGCGCATGGTTGTGTGGAGAGGTTGTTTTTTTTCTTTTTTCTGAAATACTATATTGGTTGGGTTAGTTCTTTTCTTCAACGGAAAGCTGGTAAACCATAGTTTTACAACCTTAGTGATGTAATCAGGGGTGAAAAATCTCTAGAGGGTTGGGGGTAGGAATGGACACCAAAATTCATGGTGTGCAACAAAACATTGGTCTTATTATAATATTTAGTGAATAGCAAGGATGTTGGGAATTTATGAAGTAGGCAAAGGGGATCAATGAATGGTCCGATAGAAATAGAACAATCGTCAAGCCTTATAAACATACGATTAATTCAATACAACTTAACGATTAAATAAACAGGGGGGATAGGGTGATAATGGCAACTTGAGTTTCATGATGAATGGAACATTTATTTAGATTATGGTTAAGTTCAACAAGGAGCTACAATTACATGCGGAGTCCAAGTGTATGCCGCAATGATAGTTCATAATTGTAGGAAATTTAGTATGCATTGAATGGTGCGAGCTAGGTAATTTGCCTTGCTATTAGGAGGTAATCAACGAATCGAGTTGTGCAACCAACAATAATGTCCAACACCAGGAATTGAAGACCATGTGAAGATGGAGGTGTTTTTAGTCTCGTAACAACCTTCACAAACGGTTTCAGGTTCATCACTAAAAACGAAGTCGACTTGTAACAAAATCACTAGGGTGCGAAAATTCAAGGAAATGCGATAGTACCAAGCTCGAGGGGAATTGACTTCAAGACGAACGCACACTTCTCGCGATTCAGGTTCTTCATCATGAGGATGTTGCGTCAACATTAGATCTAAAGACAACTCTAGGGCCGGCTCCTCATTTGTTTGTGCAACTTGAGGCCCGTAAGAGGTGGCCATACACGACGTCATAATTTCAAGGGAAAAAAAAAAATCTCCAATTAAATCGAATCGGCAATGAATGTGCAGGGAACTTGTGACATCAAATGCGCGATCATAACTTATAGGTCAAAAGAAAGCGAGGAAAGGTGTAAGTAACGGCCTAAAACCATGGTAAAGTATAAGGTTAAGATCAAAAATAAAAATAAATAAATAAATAAAAATGAAAGGATTGAGTAAAATTTGTTGGGGGGAAAATGAGAAAGGGTAAAAGGAAACCTTCTCTTTCTCCTTCCATTGGCCTCCGAGCATGGGGAGCTTCTCCTTTTCCTTCCATTGGCCTTCGAGCATGGGGAGATTCTCCTTCTCCTTCCATTGGCCACTGAGTGGGAATCCTCTTTTCTTTTCTTTAAAAGGGTGAAGTCGGATCATTTAAGTTTTTTTTTTTTCCGAACATTATTTTCAACTCAAATCTTGAAAGGTCTTGCTTCCACAACCTTCTTGGGTAAAA
>Ga0209208_10007271_pt1 | contig 15055 bp, 17 predicted proteins | sample S1TSphfallax_3_FD_187694 | JGI IMG/M metagenome (GOLD analysis project Ga0209208, IMG submission 187694) | Host-associated microbial communities from peat moss isolated from Minnesota, USA - S1T2_Fd - Sphagnum fallax MG (SPAdes) (version 2) | ecosystem: Host-associated > Plants > Peat moss >...
TATACTAATTTGAATTTAATTTTCATCTATAAGTTAAAGGCACCAATTTAACCTATCATACCCTACATAGAAACTAACAATTTTGACCATTGCAAATGGACAATGGGATGACATAATTGTACATGGTAATGGATTTTAGCCCAAATAGAACCAATAGGATATATGTGGTGAAAGAAAGAAATCTTGATAAGTTTCAAAATATGTGTTATAAAAACTTATAAAATGACAATTCACATACATTTAAGGCCTTTGCCATGAAACCTTTGACCATTTTACATTTAATAGGGAGGAAATTCACATGCAATTACATACCTCAAGAGACAATGCTTACACATTTTTTCAAAAACAAAAGGTTATCAGTCACATTACACCAAAGTAAACAATATAGAAACCATTAGGGAAAAATCTCTTATGTTGCAAAAAGGTTGTAGTTTACATTGCACCAAAAAAACAATATAGAAATCATTGGGGCAAAACCTATTTTGTTACAAACATGGAATGACAAAAATGTCCCCTAAGAATAACAAGTACAACTTACTTCCATTACCAATGAAACTCAATAAATGAAATACAGTCCATGTTATCAAGCCATACTTCTGTGACTTTAGTAAATCTAAGATTCAAAGTTTGTAAACAATATTAAAAATGGTAACTATTTTTTTAATGTTTAGAATTAACTACCATTAATAGCCTACTAACCATTGCAATTTGAGGACAGACCCATGCCACAATTAATTTTACCAACACCTTAGTTTTATTTGAATATATTCAACAACAAAATCAAGATTGTGAATTCTATTATCAATTGTGTAGATTTACTCTTTACAAACAAACAATAATGAAAATTCATCTAATGTGGACCAATCAACATTCACAACAAGACAAAATTTGATGAAATTGATGCTACAAACTCACCATTTGTTACCTAGTGCATGGCAAAGATAAAACAAGGCAAAATGTGATTAGGATAATGGTTGATATTCAACAAGGTGAGATGAAGATAACTAGCTAATTGGATATGATGAAAACATTTCCTTAATTTGATGATTCAAATTACTTTTGGAAGGAAAAGACTTAAGATGTAGTTTTAAAAATTGATGACGATTGGGAGATTGTTTTTTGAGAGAGAGAGAGGACTTAGAAAGTTGCTAAATACTATAATAAAGTCATAGTAAATAGTTTACAATTATGTTGGGTTTTTGAACCGTAGATTTTTCTTTTTTTTCATTTTGGATTTTTACACTTTATACAATAGATGTTTTACATTAAATTTTGGGTAAAGAAAAAAATAGAATATTGATGAGAAAATAGTGAGACTAGTTTGAGATTGTTATGTTTTTTTAAACTACATTATGAATCCTGATCATAGATTTTGATTATTAAGGAAAAAAAAAATTGGGAATAAGGAAATAATTATTATAATAAGAAAAAAATGTGAGTATAGTTTATAGAAGAAATGGAATAAGTAAAACCACAAATTCTATATGTTGTAAGTACTTTTGAAAGTATAATTTGCATTGTTTTGTTAGTAGGTAGAGATCAATTCTAGGTAGAATCATTAGAAGAACTCTTGTCCTATGTAACCACCACATAAATAACTAGTGGTCTTAAACAACTATAAACCATATTTATAACTATTCATTTTACATGGCCAATATTTTTAGTTGTAATCTAGTCGATCTTAAAACCAATGAATGAAATTTCATATTTTTCAAACATTTGACATAACATTTAATGAATATTATTCATCGAAAAATATGTTATGTTCTTGAAATGGATGTTTACCTTGTTGTGAGCATGTGTTGAATTTTTTATGTACTCAAGTTGAAAATGTAAAGTTGGTAGAACAAATAAACAACAACTATGACATGACATACAAAATAAACAACTTGTGGTGATGTGACAAAATTGAAGTGTCCATTTTATCATTATAATTTGATCTAGTCATTTTGTATTCATTGTTTGCCCTTGTTGTTGGATATCCATGTTAAATTTGAGTTTGTTATGTAATTCATGTGGCATGCACATCCTTTTAGCTTAAGCAATTTACGAATTATTATTGGGGCATGTAGGTTGTCTTTAGAAGGTTGGCAACTTGCATGGCAAAATTAGAGTAGAATAATGCAAAAATGGAGGAAAAAAAACATGCAATTAGATGGGAAGGTGTTTGATGTTTTGCTTTCCACAACACATAATGTTGTTGTTTTAGTTAACCTTAAGACCATGATCATGAACTTCATAAGTAAAACATTAAACCCAACATTAATTACCACCCCATTTAACCCCAAGTCTGCATTAGAACAATAGCAAACACCTATTGCAAAGTCGCCATTGGGGGAGCCGACCTTGAATATTATAATAGGAAAATACCATGTACTACTGATGATGCCCATCTTACCATTGAATTTAGTGCAGACGGTGGTGGTGATAATAGAAAGACAAAGTCTAAGAAGAAAAAAACAATGTTAAAGATGTGTTAGGTCCATTTAAGCAATGTCAAAGAACACATGGCAAAAAGAAAGGGATGGTGACCATAACTAAGGTGTTAGCTGATGTTGTAGAACTATGGAATGAGTTGACAAATGGTTTAGGTTGTTTTAATTCTTTTGCAAAAGTAGATGTAGCTCTTGTTGTGCAAAAAAAGATGTAGTTCTTTGCTAGTGATTCCTTATTCCTCTTAGTAATAAGGAATCACTAACAAAGAGCTCTAGATCTATGGGACAAGCCACTTCATGTACTACGTTAGGTTGGTGAAAATTTAAAGTTGAATCTATTTTAGTGATGCTTTTAAAAAAATAATTTGGTTATCCATGGTGCTATGTTGGGCTATGACATGTTTGGTATGTTGGTAGGGGTGTCAAAAGTCAATAGGACCTATAAGTATTGGAAAATAATTAAAAGGAAAAACTGCAAATACCAATAGTTTAATCATATGAACAACCACCATGTCATTAGATTAGTCATTTGAATAACTATAATAACAACTACACAATTGTTGACATGACAATTCTACAATCATACGTGTAACTTTATAAACTATTTTAATTTAACCATGTCAAATGCCAACTTGTAATCTTAATTGTTACATCATCAACGCACCCATCCACCTAGATAGTCTAGTCACCTTTTGATCCGTTAATTGGATTCCATGTGGACGTAACTTGTCCTAAATGATTTAGTTGTTTTGGATTCCACATCATGTCCACAACAACTAGGTGTTCATTACAATTTGTTCGACATGACTTTGTTAGCACTAATCATTTTTATCCTAAATGATTAAATGTTGAGTTGTAAACATAGTTGTTTTTTTCCAAAATTATATTAGTGAATTTGTGCCTACCAAATACCCATTTGGATAAGCTTATTTGGTTATCATGTTTCCAAAAGTGCATATAGTTTGGGATTAGTTTAAACCCAAATAAGTGTGCTTTTATGGTATTTTTAGAGATGATACTAGGGTTTATAGTCTCAAAGGAAGGTAAACTACAAGATCTTAAAAAATCTAAACCATAGTTTAGATGCCTATACCCATAAGTTCACAATAGATTCAAGTATTCAACGGAATGGTTCAATTTTATAGATCCTTCATCAAGAATTTTGCATTCATAATGGCCCCAATTACTAAATTCATAAAGAAAACACAATGATTTTTGTGCATACAAGAATGTTAGGTAGTTTGGGAGTTGATAAAACAAAACAATATAGAAACATCTATTTTTATATCTCCAAATTGGGATGTAAAGTTTCATGTTCATAAAAATGCATCATTGTTAACTATATGTGATACGTTACCATAAAACTTGATGAGCAAACATGATTAGCTTGTGGTTTACGTTTCTAAATTCTTGAACCTAGCAAAAAGAAAATATAGCACCACAAAGCATGAAGTTTTAACAATGTTATTTGTACTTCATAAGTTTATACATTATCTATTCGGTAATAAGTTTGTGTTCTATGTTGATCATATGGCTTTTGTTGTAACCCTAACATCGGGTTTATGATTAAATGTTGAATGCAAAAGCACTAAGGCCAAGAAAGTATGTTTAAGAGTGAACTTATAAGTGGGGGAAAATGCAAGAAAGTGAGCCTAATGACTCCCAAAAGTGCATTATCGCTTTAGAAGTTGCAGTTGTGCATGAGTTTTGAATATTCATAGCTTTAATTAAAAGGGCAAATGAACATCAATTTGGTCCTCAAATAACATCAAAAAGGTTTGAAAACGTAAGTATTTAATGTGTTTTCACATTTGTTTGTTTAAACTTAAAATGCATGAGTTGTGATAAAAAAAAGGGTTGGGAATCAAATTGGGAAAGGCCACATTGTTCATTTAAACCTAAAATGCATGAGTTATGATAAGAAGGGTTGAAATTTGATTCTTGACCACAAACCCTTTTAAAGTAAGGGTCAAATGAGCTTTGGTTAGAGCATGCCAAACATTATTGGAAAGATATTTTTGAAGTTTATAATATATTATCTTTGTATGTTTCCAAATAGGTTTGATTTGAGAAAGATATAAGTGATTAAAATTTCAAAACAATTTTGGGACTCCCACTTCGAAGGCCTGGGAAAAAATGTTATTTAGATGTAGTCCTCGCGGCAAGTTATAGAGTGTCATGTAAAAAGGGGAGTGTACCTTCTCCCAAAAGTTGCATACTCTATAAAGTTTGAGTTTGTTTTTACTAAGTGCATCACACCACTTGTGTTCAACTTGCATGAATTGCCCTTTTTGCTTGGTTGTGCAAGTTAATTTCATATTAAATTATTGATGTGAGTTTGTCATAGTTTCATTTTAAAGCTCTAACACACCCTCATACCTTAGAAGGGACTTGATTTTTTTTTTTTTTTTTTTTTTTTTTTTTTTTTTGTTGTTTCATTTTGGAACCTGCATTTGAATCTCTCAAAAACTTTGGGTAAGACTGGATTGTGCGGAGGGGGGGGAATGTTTGTTGGGGACAAGGTCTAGGCAATTGAATCAAAACCTCATATGGGATGTCGGAAGTTGAATGGGGGGATGTTTTTTTCTTTTGCTGGACAAGAGCTAAGAATCTGAATCGAGACCTCATGTGGGATGTCGAAGTTGAATAGGGGGATGTTTTTTTGTGGACAAGAGCTAGGCACCTGAATCGAGACCTCATATGCGGACGTGGAGTGCGGAGGACAAAAAGCTCGAAAGGGTTTGCGGTGTAAATGGCTGACGAGGCCGATGGCGATGGCGTTGTCGTTGTTGTCGCGTCGCACCTGCTTACAGAGTCCTGTTGTCGCTGGTTTCCCACGCTGCTTTCTGTAAGCCTCTCGCTCAAATTGCGCCAACCTTTTTCGGAAGCTTCTTCCTAAAATCTGCGGATTTTTTCGTGTTGTTTTCTATGTCGTTTTTCATTTCTTTGGGCTTGGTTTTTGCACCCTCTTAATCGGCAGCCTAAAATTTTGGTACGTGAAAATTTGTGTTTCGCTCTTGCGTCTTTTGATTCTGTGAGATGGGACCAGGAGAGTGCTATAATTGTGGTGACTGGTATAAGAAGAGATGTGTGAATCGGGGGAGCTGGAGTGAAAGAGCATACATAGTTGGGGGATTTCGCTTCTTTGCACTCCTTGGAGTCCAATCCGTGTGTACAGAAAAAATTCTCAGGTGCAGATGTAGGGATAGCTTTGAGAAATACAGAGTCTCGCAGCCGTCTATTGCTTTTGCAATTTTAAGGTCATTTGCACCTTCTTTGGGAAGTGCTAGGTGGACTAGCGCAAGCAATCAGCATCTAAGCTCTGCGGAATGTTTGACTCAGTCTAGAGAGGAGTACAGAGAAAGCTCCATTGTGCGGAGATAACCGATCCTTCCAAATATGTGATCCATTTGATAGGAACTGATCAGTTGGAGATAGTCTTGGTGGAGGGGCAGGGAAGGTTGAAATTGCAACAGCACGTCATCACACATCTGCTCTCGTGCAGTGTCGATCTCCATTTCCTTGGAAGCATCATCGGGTGTGGAACTCATTTAGTCATCAGGTTGGATTTCTTGGTCCATTTGGGATGCTTTGTGTAAACTGGAAGTGGCTTCTTCTTGCATTTTCCTTCTTAACACAACTGCACCATCGCTGGGGTTTTGTGGTGAATGCATCATCCCCTTCAGCCTTCTGTGGATGGCAGCCGTTGGTTCAAAACCAGTTGTTGTCAGGTAAAGAGACCTTGATTCTCCCTTCTCTAAAACATCAACAAGACCTAGTTTTCCAGGGAAAGTGGAGTTGCCCAAGCCAGAGCTGCTGGCAGATGTGTGCTGCCGTAGGTGGTACCAAGCACTTGTCTACACAGGGGTAAGTCTCTGTTCCTTTTCCGGAGCTTCTCATTCTTGCACAATCTCAGCTCAGTTGGTCCAAGTTCACGTGCTGTAGCATCCAGAATCTTTCTGTGTCAAGAGGGGTATGAATGCAGGTCAGGATGATTATGAGAAAGATGTTTTTCACCTGTGACTGTTTGTATCAACAAGAAATCACTGCCTTTTATGTATCATTGCAGGAGCAGCATAATGGCAACTCCAGTGCTCCAGCACTCACAGGGTCCTGATTCCATCTCTTATTTGACTCAAGCCCAAGCTGCCTCTGTTGATGAGGCTCTTATGGGGGAGCTGGGTTTCTCTATTGATCAACTCATGGTATGAGCACCAGTCCCTGATATTTGTTTACCAACAAAGATGGGAAGTTCTGTTCAACAGAACATTAGAGGGAGAAGAAATAAGAACCAGTCAGCATAATGCATCAGACTTTTCATGCAACTTGAAGATATTTCTTTATTGGTAATGTGCCATACAAGAACACATGTTATACTAATCCTTTACATTGTCTTGCTGTTGGCTTTTTGGGGTATTTAGGAGCTGGCAGGACTCAGTGTTGCATCAGCCATTGCAGAGGTATGCCTTTCCCTGTCTGTTGTGAAGCACTATTTGAACAAATTTTAAAACCGATGATATCTGAATATGAGGTCTGCCTAGTTTAGAGGTTCTGAGAGGAAACTTGTGCTGGCAGGTGTATGGAGTCCAGGACCACTCCCGTGTACTGGTCATATGTGGACCTGGCAACAATGGTGGGGATGGACTGGTGGCTGCTCGGCATCTTTACCAGTTTGGTTATAAGCCCTGTATCTGCTATCCCAAGAGGACAAGCAAGCCCATCTATCAAGGCCTTGTTACGCAGGTCTGTCATGAAAACTATGTGACATCCAATCAAACATTCTCAGTCATATTGAAAGTCAGGTGAACTTAGCTTGGAGGCTGAGATATTATTACTCAATTCAAAGTTTGGTAACAAGGGTTTAATTTTGTTCATGTGTCAGGTTCTGAACTTGGGGTGTGACTGTGCAGCTGGAAAGCCTGGGGGTTCCATTCTTATCTGCAGATGAGCTACCATCATGGCTCACCGATGAGTTTGATCTCATTGTAGATGCTATGTTTGGCTTCTCCTTCCATGGTCTGTCGATTGCCCCATGCTAATCCATTGGTGTCATCATTCACAACCCTAGGCTTTTTGGGCACTATGATTGACAGATGCATCTGTTCTGCTTGAAGAAGTGTATGATTATAGCTGATTCTCAACTCACTGAATCATTTTTGTGTTGTCAAATGCTTGCACAGGCATCCCCCGACCTCCCTTTGATTCCCTCCTGCACAGATTGGTGGTTCCACTTGGCCAAAATCCGAAAGAACTTGGTGTTCCAGCTGTTGTGTCAGTGGACATACCATCTGGCTGGCATGTTGAGGATGGAGACACTGAGTGCACAGGGTTGCGGCCTGACATGCTGGTCTGTCTGTCTCTCTGTATTGTGTACTGCCCTTTGCAAATTGTTTTGACATTTCATGTACTAAACTTGCCATCCTAAAAGATGTTAACTTATCTCTTGGTTTTGCCAACTGGTTTGTTGTGTTAAAAGCAGTTTCTCATTTCCTGGGTCCCTTCCTCAACACTCTTAGTAACAGATTGGCTCAAGTAGATGTTTTTTATTTGCAGGTATCCTTAACGGCTCCCAAGCTCTGTGCCAAGAAGTTTGAGGGTCCTCATCATTTTCTAGGAGGCAGGTTTGTGCCTCCAGCAATTGCCAACAAGTATTCGCTACAGTTGCCTCCATATCCTGGAACTTCCATGTGTGTGCGTATTGGGAAGCCAAATCAACCTGTGGATGTTGCAGCACTGCGGGTGAACTATGTAGGCTTTGAACTTTTGGAAGAACAAGCCCATGGTGACCCTATTCAACAGGTCTGTTGTACATGTCTCTTGTTTGTTGTGTCTCTTGCTTCCTCTGGGATTTCTTCATTTTTTGTAGATAAACTTGCAGAGTTCTGCAGCCAAAAGGACTTTGCACCTTTTTAGTTCATCCCTTGCCTTTGGTAGTTGTGAAGAAGAGTTACAAGGGGTTTGCAGATGCTGATAGGGGTATGTTGCAAGCTGCAGTTCAAGGAATGGTTTGATGAAGCTGTTCGACAAGATCTCCCTGAACCCAATGCTATGACCTTGGCCACAGCCAATCAAGATGGCCGACCGTAAGTGTTCTCCTTCATCTCAAAACTGTCTCATCTGGTTGTAGAAAGAGCAACATAGCAGATGAAGAGTACCAGACATAGTAGTTGAAGATATGCCTGCCTCTGGATGGAATCTTAATATGGTTGGCTGAGTCCTGGCACTACTGAATTTCATTGGGCATGGCTGGAAATCACAGCTCAGCGCGTATGGTGCTCCTCAAAGGTTTTGATGAGCGTGGGTTTGTCTGGTGAGTGTTTTATTGCCCCCAGATTTCATTTATTTCACCACAGAACCTGCTAAATATGCCTTTGACTCTGCTGTTACTTAGGTTGTTTTGGCAGACTGTTAGGCCATAACCTTAGGTTATAGGAGGTTCCATTTCATGTTTGATTGATTATGCATTGGGATGGCTGGGCATGGCAGGTACACCAATTATGACAGTGAAAAGGCATCTGACCTGCTGTCCAATCCCAAGGCATCCTTAGTCTTCTTCTGGGAGCGTCTGCATCGCCAGGTACTGTGTTCTGCATATGTAAAGAAATAGGATGACAAAATGGAGAGAATTCATGACCTTGAGTTAAAACTAGTCAATTATGTTCCAGACTTGATTGAATGGAGTTTGAAGAGGAGGTTTTGCATGGATCAGTTTTGAATCATGCAGAATAAGATGCAGGTCAAGAGTATTTCACTTAATCTTTTTGAGTGGTGATCTTTGGTGTTGAAACTGGAAGTCATGGTTTTGTGCAAGGCAACTGCTGCTAAGAATTTCTGGGGACCTTGGTAGGTACGAGTTGAAGGTCCTGTAGAGAAGGTGGCACCACAGGAGTCTGATGAGTACTTTCACAGTCGACCACGGGGAAGCCAGATTGGTGCCATGGTCAGCATGCAGGTGCAGAAAAGTTGTTGATGAAGCTTCAGTTTGTAGATGTAGTGGTGATAGTATAAGTCTTCTTGCTTTGTAGGCCAATGTAGGTACTTGCTGAAATGTCTGTTTTTGTTGGTTGCAATGGCTGGGTTCTGTTTAGCACTTGGTTGAATGTACTAGTAGAATGTACAGCAGAGTGTGTCAGTGTGGTTTTCTTTCTACACACCTCTCAAGCCATGATCATTTATGCATGCAGAGCTCTGTGATCCCTGGACGGAATGTGCTGGAGAAGAACTATGAGAGGCTTGTTGCAAAATATGCAGATGGGTACTCAGGGTTTCTTTTACCCACTGGAAGTTTCTTTGTGGTCCTTTTACTCTCAATAGTCATCATGTGATCCAGAATGTGTCTGGTAAATGTGTTCCCATGTTTGCATTGGTGACTGACATTTGTGACATGTGCAGGAGTCCTATTCCCAGACCAACAAACTGGGGAGGTTTCCGGTTGTATCCGAAAGTAATTGAGTTTTGGCAGGGTAGAGAGTCACGCCTCCATGACAGGTTGGGTTTCACTCTGTCCAGCCTTTAACTTCCCTCAACAGAAAAGATGGGGAAAACTGTTTAAAGAGTTTGTGCAATTTTCCATGCTTGAAAGAATCTGTCACTGCTAAAGTTTTTGTTATGTAAACTCCAACAGCTGGCAAACATGGATTCACAATCATTGCTTGTCTAGGATGTTCAGGTCATTTTACATGCATTTGATATGCTTTTTTTGATGGATCCTCCTGCTTCTGTGTTTTGATCTGTTGATGAACTCATGTATAGGTTACGGTACAGGCTGGTGGAAGAAGGCACCAGTAACCAGACCTGGGTGAGGGAACGTCTGTCACCGTGACCCCTCACTGTTACACAGTTCCATGAGAGTGACATACTTCTGGCAGTTAGGATTTTTGCAGGGCTCTGTACTGGTTCTTTAGTTTTGACTTTGTGAGGGAATCAGTATGCATCAGTGCTGCTTCTAATATGATTATGCTACATTCACCATACACTCATGTATTCTGTTTTGAGCTATAACAACAGCAGGTTGAAATCTTATTTGTAGGTGAATAACATCTTAAGTGCTGGCATAGTAGATCTTGTAACTTAGGCTGCAATAAGAAGGTATGTTTGTCAGCATATTTTGGCAACATCTGTTCTTAAATCAACCTTTGCTAGTTAAACCTTCCAGGTCAAAAATTTACTCTGCCAGTCAGATCTTTGAGATAACAGATTGTGGCTGAAATTTGCTTGCAGACTCACATTTTGCTGAAGACTGCCAGTTGACTGTTGTCTGGTTATTCAATACTAACAATGCACTTTGAGGTCTCAAAAAAGAAACCTTATCACGCAGTTGAGTTCTGTCTCTTATACACCCGCATCATTGAAAGTGCACTAACAAATGCAGACAAGTAGCTCACATGGTGTTGGAATGCAGAATTAGCTTCATCTGTCATCTGCCTAAGATGTCATCTTTTTAGTAATGTCTACCTGATGCAGGAGCTGTTCCAATAAATGCAACAGGAAGGCATGGCTTGTGATAGGGGCTCTCTTCTAACAGGATGGGAGACGGGACAGATCCCTTCACTTTTATGGCTGGTCTGAATGTGTGCCAGTGTACAGCAGTTGAAGAGGGATAGGCTTGTGAGGCTCATTGACATAAAATGAGGCTGTGAGTATAATGTCTTTGTAGGGTCTTTCCATACTTGCCAAAGGTGGGATCGCAGAGAATGGAAATGAGAGTTAAGAGGATGCCATCTCATGATGTGGTATCTTGGGAATGCCATGATGTATGGGTAAGGCCTGAAGGTTTTTGAGTCAGCAACAGATACAATGTGAAAAAGTACAGCTGAATGGTGTTATCAAGTGGATATCTCATGATATGGCAATTTAAGTTACCCATTTCTGAATGTGGACATAGGTATATCAAAACCAGTTATTTGATTATTGAGAGTTATGGTTATGATTCCTAAGAACCACCATGAAAACCTCTGGGGTCTGTTCCTGTTTCTAATAACTGCCCAACTCGGGTATATATCTAACTTTCACACCAGTTGTAAGTCAGTGTTGGACCCAATATCAGGACCAGGCATTTATGGAAGTTCCAAGAAGTACCCAATACATTGGTGTGAAATTCTTAACAAGCACCCAATAAGAGACTGGTATGTTCAAAAGATGATACCAGACCAACACTGGTTAGTACAAATTGCTCCCCTCCAACATTCCAAGAAATAACTACTTGTTTTTGCCAGCAAATGATAACAATTGCACCTGGTGTCAAGCTGAACATGACAGCTTTCTGTCTGCAAGACTTGATTCTGTCAGAATTTGAGCTCAACAGTGGAAAAGTGTGAACTGTGGATATCCAGTAGGTGGGGATCCGCATATTGGCAGCTTCTGCAAATCGCAGTGAAATCAAAGAGAAGTGTGCTCAATAAGTGAAACTGAATAAGGTTTCCGCCCCACCCCCCACAAAGCAGAGGCATACACCCTTCTCCTAATGAGCTTGCCACTGCAAAATGTTGCTTTGGCAACTCTGTATAGTTGTGCAAAACAAACCTTGAACTCTGTGAACTGGTGCATGTGATACTTATCAATTCTTCGAGCCATTGCTGTTGTCTGCCACGCTAGTTAATTTTTTTCCCAAATATCATATCTGCAGTTGATCCTGCAGATGACCTGCAGACAATGCAGTTTGTACATTGCACCCATTTAAGGAATTCTACTATTTTATGGTAATTTGACTTGTGTAATAGTACAAGCAAGGGTTTAGTGATTTAGTGTGCACATATAAAGCAAAAACACATTCGTGGGTGATGTGTATTGCTTAATATCTGGCCCTGCAAAAGACATTTGGATTAAGAAAAGCGGAAGGAGCTCAACAAAATGGTTTTGGCCCAGCAGTTTTGGACAGGATTCTGAGGCTGGTAAAAGGCACAGCAAAGCCTGACACCTGCTGTTGGTTGGCTAGATAGTTTGATTGGTTCAGGTGGGTTGCTATTAGTAATTTCCCACCTCTTGGCAGTCCCAGTTTTAAATTCAAGGTTGGGGTTGGAAAAAAGTAAATAACTAAACTTGGATGTGAGAAATATTTTTTTACAGGGTCACATAGTACTGCTGGAGATGCAAACATTGCACAAACCCAGAGTCCTCCAGCGGTGGAAGCTCATCTCACATCAAGAAAGACTATGTTTGCGTCTCCACCCACAGTAGTAAAATGGGCCTGTAAACATGCCTTGGAAACAATGACCTCCAAACTGACCATAATCCTTCACTCAGACTGCGCCGTTTAAGTAGTTTGTCACTTACATTGTCCATGTTTATAGGTGAAGATGGGGGAATAATTAAGAATGTATTTTGGATGTGGGAAACATTGATGGAGGCCCAAATAGGGGTGTGGGTGGAGATGCTCTAATTCAAAGAACTTGTCCCTCCTCCCCCAAATTCTTAGTTTCTTCACAAGCACTCATTTCCTTACCTACTTTGGTGGCCCACCCAGAACATAGATAGTTGCATTTTTCGACCAGATACAGAGATTGAACCATGCACCAGATTATGATAAGGTGCAAAATCACCCCACCCATGTTACTCACATTGGCTCTCCTAGCACCTCAGTAGAGTGTCATGATGATCCAGGATGCCGCCGGCATTTCCAAATTTCATGTGGAAAGATTCGACAAGGAATAACACTTTCTCTCACACTCTCTCTGGAGAGGGTACAGATTGAACGTCTCAAAAGCCCAGGGTTTTCTGCAGAAACACACTGAGAAAGGACATCTTTAGTCCCTTTGGAGTCTGTACTCGCAACCACTACTAGTGCCTCAAAATGAACAAACACTCACGACAGTCTAGCCCATGCTTGCAGGTACTTATACTTACCTTTTTGAGGGCATTTTTCAAAGGCACCCAATTCAAAGGGACCTTGGTCTTGGATAATTCTTGTGCTTGGTCAGAAGAAGAACAAGTCAGACTATCCAAGGAGATGAGATGTGAAACAAACACACCAAGTTTGCACACACCTAAAATATTTCCTGAACCTTTTGGTGTGAACACTACCACTTAAGGTAATACTCAGCATCATTGCTGGAATGCAATACTCCCCTCCCCCCCCCATGTGGGGGCAGAGCCTAACAAAGAGAAAAAGTTCACAAGCACACTGGTGGCTTTTTACTTCACAAAGTAGATGCCTTTGGACTCTCGATAGATCCAAGTTGTTCTATGCATCCAGGAATACCTGGTAAACTTGGTATTTGAATTCTATGAAATAGGCAAAGTTCAAGTACTTCCACCATGTTAATTTTTTCAAATTGAAGCCCATTCAATGTGATCATGACTTGACTTGGTAACTCTTGCAAACCTTTTCAATGCTTCAGCAAAATTTACAGAATGGGGACATTCATTCCCATCCAGACTGGGCCCTGAACAAATCATGATACAACAACAAACATGTAGCTTTGTTACTTCATAAGGAAGACTGCTCACTCAGGCCCCTTTGTCACACTACCTTTGGATGAGGTCAAAGTTGTCTTTACAAATCAACACAAAAGTGTAGTTTACCTGTCATCTATATATTGTTTATCGGCTTTCATCAACATTGTTCACATGTTTTTTGTGGCATGTTTTTAGTGGATTTTGTTGTTTGCTACAAAGTGAAACTGAAAATAAAATGTTCAATTTTTCTCAAATTAGGTTAAATTGCAACAATATAAATCAAACTGAGGACTCATTTTAATATATCTTCCTTCTTCACATGTTAAAGACTTCAATGTCCAAGATAATTTAGAAACCAATGATCTCAACGGTTTCAAGATTGAGGATCTTAAGCAGAAATTTAAAAAACTGTTCCACTTTATGAAAAAAATTGTTTTGTAGTTGAACAGAGTGAAAGGTCCTCCTCTTTGAATAATTGAACAGTTTTGTTCTTCTCCTCCAATAAATGGGTATGTGATCCTGTTCTCTGTATGTGACCAGTTTTAGGGCTCTTATTCTGCTGGTACTTTTGTAAGTTTGTTCCGCAGGTGGATTGATGGTGGTATGCTGACTCTACTATTTGAGAATGCTACTCATAACAAATTGTAAACTTTCCAAAAAAATCTCCTTTAAGTAGAATATTGATAAAAAAACATGTTTGAAGATCCTTTCACACTTGAGTTAAGGTTTTGAAGATGATTGAACCCTTCCTTGAAGTAACTAGGGTCTCCTAATGTATGGTATATTGTTGCAAACAAATAAACTCCTCAGTTGAGAAGAAACCCCATCCTTGTCTTTGGTGTGTCCCCTTTGTTCTTTATGTGTAGGATAAGTCCTCAGGGTGAGAGGCCGGGGTAATAAGGAGCAGCCCTAGGACAAAGCATTCACACCACATTTTGGAAATGCCCATAGCCCATGGGCTTTACCCAGCATAAAGTGCAAGGCTATGGTTATCAAAGTTATCACGAACGTAAACATCAATTTTGGAGAAACATGGTTATATAACAGAATTGGTTCTTTGAACTTTTGAGAACCATGGCTATAAATCCTAAGAACTGCCTTGATAACCGCTGGGTGTCTGTTCTCTGTTCTTGTTTATAATAACCACCCAACACTACTAGATGTGACATTGTCATGGAGTGATTGGCATTTGTCCATGATGATCATCCACTTGAAAAGAAAAGGTA
>Ga0209208_10007272_pt1 | contig 15051 bp, 10 predicted proteins | sample S1TSphfallax_3_FD_187694 | JGI IMG/M metagenome (GOLD analysis project Ga0209208, IMG submission 187694) | Host-associated microbial communities from peat moss isolated from Minnesota, USA - S1T2_Fd - Sphagnum fallax MG (SPAdes) (version 2) | ecosystem: Host-associated > Plants > Peat moss >...
TTTGCGAGGAATTATGGTTCACAACAGCGGGATTTCGAAAACATCTTTCTTTGTTGTTTGCGATGATATTTGGATCGCAAAATAGCCCCATGTTGTTGTAGTGTTTGACTTGGTGCTCACAAACGAATCATCTTTAGAAATGGGCATCATCGATGGAAGTTCAATAACATCATCATCTACATATGAATCACTAAAAATATGAACATCCAAGGAATCTTCATATTATATTTTGATTACCTTAATGACATCATGGTCTTAAATGATAAAGTTCATTCTATCAAGTGTAATGTTAGACGATTGTGATGCATTGAAGACCCTTCTACCCAACACCTTATGCATGTCACTTTTGATTTTCCATTCAAGACCTACTACTATGTGGTGTGGTTTCTAGAAATGAGCAAAATTATTTTCATCTTCCTTCATGACCATGACATTAGAAAACAAGAAGTTGCCAAACATGTAAAGATGATGTTTAAGGACAATTGCAATTCCATGACTATCAATGTCAACAAAAAAATGCAAAGAATTGCCATCTATTTTCAATATGGCCATGAAATGCAAGTATTATTACCACTTGGCCAAATGATAAGACACAAGAACACAATGCAATGTTAAGCACAAACTAATGCGCCAACGCTAAGAAGACTTAAACATGATTGTAAGAAGTAGAATGCAAATATTAACAGGGAGATCTGGAAACATCCAAGTATCGAGGACCATTACACACAAATAGGTTTTTATAATTTTTTGAAAAAAATCCCCGAGAATTATTTTTTAAAGTTCTCATAAATATCCATAAAAAATTTGCTTAGAGGTTTTTAGCATTTTTCCAATAATATGTTTGGAAATTTCTAAAAGTTTTCCAAATATATCATTGAAAAAATATGTTTGGAAATTATAGAAGTTTCCAAAACTATCCATGAAAAAATAATTTTAGAATTTTTTTGAAGATATAAAACAATTATATGTTTATAGGAATTGGCAAAAGTTTATAGAAATCATGGTCAAAGAATTTTTTTAGAAAACATGATTGCTAAAAGTTTTTACAAGATGTGGTTGGTGCAAGTCTTTGGGAGGTTATTTAATATAAACTTATAGAAAGCTTAGTTAAAATTGATGATCTTTCCAAAGGTTCCATTGGATAATATAAGAATATATCATAAGAGCACCACCCTTGAATCTCACCAACACATTTGTTGTGGCATTCGTACTTTTAGTTCATCTCATGCGTAAGTTGCAAAATGCCTTGTTCAAGCAATAAAACTATTTAATTATTACTCATTACCAATTTTTTTCCTTCCTAAATCTCATAGTTTTCTCCAAGTTGTGTTGTTGTCTTGTCATTGACAATTATTACCTAGGCTAAGTTGGTAGACCTAATTAGTAGATAGGTAACCAAAACATTATTTACCTACCTAAGCTTAACTACATGCCTACCTACTACATAAGCTAGGTAAGTAGCCTAGGTCTAGCTAACTACATACTTAATTATTACCTAGTCTAAATAGATGTTAACTCAAAATAATTACCGTTGCATGACAAAATAATCAAAAGTTATTTTTGAAATGGAAATGTTATTTCATGGTAGTACCATCAATAAATTACCTTTAGGGTAGAGTAATTTAAATTTTATTTTATAATAGAATTCCAATAATAGACTATTTGTTGATAGGTAAATCTCTTAGTCTAGCTAGGCTACAAGGCCTCATAGTAATTATCTAATCGTTAGTGGTAGGTTCATATTTATGATTATTTATTTATTATGGGATGAAACCACTAAAATAGTTAGTTTTTACAAGATAAGGTTGTTTTAACAAGGACATCATGTGGAGGAAAGTAGGATAAATTAAAAAATCTAAAAGCATAAAGGAAACCCATGAATGATGGGAAGCCATTTTTGGTTCCTTATTACCTTGGGCTCAATCCATCATTCTTTCACTAACATTATCATTCCTTATTCCTTTTAATTTTATCATTCCAAGTGTGTGATTCTAGAAAGATTTTTGTGTGTGAAATGTGAAAAAATTGTTGTACTTGTGTGAAGAAGAAATATAATGAATTTTGGTTGAAAGTTTTGTCACGTCGTTTTTTTAATGTTTTTCCTAGTTTTTTTAATGCAAAAGATAGCCTTTAGTATTAGTTTGATGTAGAATAAGGTAGCAATACTAGGAAGGTAGCTACAACAAAAATTAGTCAACTTGAAGGCAACATCTTTCATTATAGTTACATTTTTATTCATTTAAAATCTTAAAATGTTTGCTGAAAATTAATCACTAAACCATAGTTGTAGTAGAATGATAACTACAATGAGGAGGTAGTTGTAACATTAAGGCAACCAATGGGAAATAATGGTTATAAATGTGAAGGTAACAACTACAAACATGAAGAAAATAGGTTTGTGATGAAGTTATATTTCATTGAGGTACTATCCAGGGATTGGAAGGTAATTATTGTCCATCCCCTTCATGTTTATCTTGGTTGTCATCATCGATCTTTCCTTAGTTTTTACCTTAGCCTTTTTTTCACGATAATAGTTAGCTTGTCAATTTTGCGATCTTGTAGTAAACCTAAATTAGCAAATAGTCTAGGACTATCTACCTACCTAGACGTACTTAATCCCCTACTACCTAATTTAAATAGGTAGCTTAGGTCTACTTACAAATGAAAACATAAACAGATTAATATTTTGGATTGTCATAGTTGTAATTTTTTTGGATTATGTCTGAAATTACAAATGTAAAATCATATTCAACATTAACATAATTAAATTTTAAATTATCCATGAACCAATACACTTTAGTGAAAATCACATTACAAAATATGGACAAATTTAAGAAAAAGAATGGACTTATAATGAATTTTTGAAATAATGACATTATCTTTTTCATGACATAATAGGGTCAAAATTGGAATTAAAAATAGTCCCATATCAAATGGGATGTGTAAAAATGAAATACATTAAAAATTTACCAATACAAGTAATTTTAATTTTACTCCTTGAGGATCCATTTCACATTCAAAATTCCAAGCATTCACATGGATCTTTTGACTAGTTTGATGTCTACATATATTTATAAGGTGATTTACCAATATTTTAACCATAAACATAAGGGAATGCATTTTGCATAACATAGTTTGTTAAATGTTACATTGTGACAATCTAAATTAGTGTAAAATTTGAACTTTCAAATGTCATTTTAAAACCACCTAACTATGTTTTCACCTCTACCTAAGGTATTTGCACCCTACGGTGGTTAATTTTTTACAATTTAGGACTCCCTACTATGTACATATCATTAAAAACAATTTGTGACTATTTTTTCAAAAAAAATGAAGGCTGCTAGATTTCTTTCATTAAGGAAATATTGACCATTCACAAAAGAGGCAAAATTTCCAAATTGTAATGGTTTTCGTCGTGATGGTCTCTGATCCTTCAACAAGCATAGTCAAGGTATCATCTCTCTCATGTTTAGCAACTTGTGCGTTTTGATGCACCTAGTGTCAAAGTTACAAATCATGTGGGACCCTTACTCACATTCATGTGTCATCATATATAATAGATATGACTTTAATGTATTGTAGAAACAAATCATTGACAAGTTGATGTGGTGATAACAAATGGTGGGTGAAATTGAACTGGCCTCTAATGCAAGGTTTAACATTTCCAAAAAGCTTGGTTCAACTAGTAATGGGAAGTATGGTCTTTTGAAAAAGGTAAAGTTAAAACATGGAGAACACTGCGTTAGAACATCAAAGGTTGGATTTGTGCCTCCCTCGTATGCATAAGTTGTTAAACTTGAATACAAAGGTGTAATATTGCAAACATAATTTGTTGACCGTTATGGCTTGTGTTTTGAAGGGTTTAGCCCAAAACAAATGAAGGTTCCTAGAGACATAACTTTAGAAGAGGTCAGTAGGATTTTTGGACCCATTGTGAATAGGTACAGTTATGTGCATAACAAGGACCCGGATTTTATTTGCAAGATAGAGACCTTGTGGATGATAGTCCACCAAAAACCATATATGCTTGCATCAATATTGATTCCATTAGGCATGGTTCAAAGGTTAACGTTTGAAAAGGTCCATGGGAAGAACATGAAATGGACGCTTTATGTAGAATGGACCAACAATGAACAACACTAGCATAAGGCAAGAGCAAAACAAATCAAGTTTTTGAATGACGAGGATGAAGGAGAAGTGTCACTTGCATACAAAGTATAAAAAGATTTTGGTCTAGTTCATGTGAATGTTTTTGGTAAGTTTTTTTGGTTTGTTATTCTTCTTGCATTTGTTGCAAATTTTGTTATTACAATTTGTTTGTTTGTGATCTTTGAGCTTGTCACATTGTGGAAGATGCACTATCTATTTTCTTCAAGTTGTCTTTTATAGGGTTTTGGTTATATTTTCTATTGCGAATGTGGATGAGTTGCAGAGCTAAATTGCCTAGAAAGAGACTACATTACCTCAAGCTCAAGAATGTTTGGCAATGGTTACTTTTGAAAAGCAAGAGGCTTTCATGGCTGTCATGAAAGCATGAAGTTAGATGGAGGATCAAAACAATCACACCATGAAAAAAAAAATGCACTACAAAAAATGCTTGTTCAAGTTGAACAAGAAGATTGTGAGAATAAATAGAGTCTACTAACAAAAAATAAACACACAGAAAGGAGTGGTTGCTTATCTTCAATCCCTTATTAGCAATGGCAAGTCTACATATAAAGCAATGAATAAAATATCAAAAGGGGTGGGTTCCAATTAGTACAATTTGGAACATGAGGTTGTTGCTTCAAAGAGATGTCATGATGTTGAAGTTACACTTTTGGATAAATTGCAAAAAGGTTTAGGGTTAGCTAGGATGAATCCGTTGCCACCAAACATTGTTGAAATAAACAATGTTGATGCATAAGCTGGCATATGGGTTGAACATTGTCCTTTTTGTAGGTTGGGTTTGGAACCTTTATGGGCAAGACAAATAGCTTCTTGCAAACATGTGTATCATGTTTGGTGTGCGCATGCTCATTTTTCATTGTCTATTAAATGTATTGATATTTTGTGTGGGGAAGATATGCATGAAAGATGGTGGGTTGCTACTGGTATTCAGAAGCCCAGGGGTGAGATTTCATTTCCACAATTCCAACAAACTCCCAAAATCTCAAATTGAAAGGTATGCATATATTTCTTACTTGTAATTTTTGTGCTTATTTATTTTTTCAATTGCATGAAGTTTAGATTTCAAGGTTTTTGTTCATAATATTTATGAAGCCATGAAGTCCTTGATTCAAAATATAGTTATGGCAATATGAAATATAGTAATATTAATTACTTAAATATTGGAATTTTGTAGTAGCAATGCCTTGTGGTTATTCCAAAGTTGTTTTGAAATTCAAAGTCCTTAGCTACTATTGTACAATCCCAAATGAATATGTTCCATGTACCTTAAGTCTTCCTTGCACATGATCAAAATACATACAACTACTTTAATTTTCTTTGAATCTTTAACTAGTGTGCATTTGAAGTTTCCATAAATACACATAAGTCCTAAGTGATTGTACAATTATACACAATTTAATCTTAAGTGGTGTATCACATGTACATATAAGTCCTTTAAGTGACATGTATGTATACACAAAAGTTCTATTTGAGTGAACTATATCCACACTTCAAGTCCTAATTGAATGAAAGTTGTGTACATAACAATTCTTTAAATGAATGAATTGTGTACTTAATAGTCCTTTAAATGAATGAACTATGTACATAATAGTCTTTTAAATGAACATTATGTTTATGCAAAAGTCCTCAATGAATGTATTTTGTACATCAAAGTCTTTTAATTGAGTGTTATGTGTTCATAATAGTCCTTTGTGGTGTTTCATGTACACATAAATCTTTTAATGGATTGTTGTGTGTACACAATAGTCCTATGCATGTGTGTTTTCTGTATTTAGAACTCTCAAGTGCATGACATCTTGTGTATACAAAGAAACCTATTTGTGCATCCATTTTGTATTGACTTTATGACAAATGAGCTATTGTTGTTTTTGACAATTACAAATGTAGGATGATGCAAATATGCACAACTATTTTTTTTGTTAAATAATGTTTTGATTCATAATAAATTTTTTTGGGTCCAATTATAATTCAGTTTTAGGGTCATCATGATCCAATATTTTGATCCATCAAGTTTGATCTCTTATGTCTTCTAAATTTATGTGACATGTTGTGGTTATGTTTTGGCAAGGCATAACGGGATGAAGTTTGAGTGTGCATCAATCACCTTATCAAGAACTCATGTTTCACAATTCTTGGGCACAACCTCACATCTTCCACACCGTGTACATTGGACACTTGATGTTAGTCCAAGTGTTGGTAGCATCCACATGATCAAATCTCAACCAATTACTATTCAAATGATGTTCGCTGGAGTTACGTATCAGTCCAAAGCAAAGCCAAGCTATGAAAGTTGTTAAACTAACCACCATGGCAACTAAGGATATTGTAGCTAGTACTATGCATGTAGAACATGTCAAAAACTTATGGATGTAAGCAAGGAGTTGTTATTGGATGAAGGAACAAATGGAAGTGAAAAAGAAGGTGAATAAAATTCAGAACCATTGGTAGATACCAATTTTGGACTATTAAGAGAGAGTGAACAACTTCATTGTAGGAAAAAAAAAACAATGGTTGAGGACGATAAAAACTTGAATGGCAATTTCAAATAGCCTCCTTCAAAGAGAATTTTTTTTAGTACCCTAGAACATAAAGGTAGTAAGGAAAAGTATGAAAATTATAAGACACTTGGATCGTTTAGCAATAAGAGGGTAGGTCGAGCACCAAAAGTTCTTGTCCATGATATAATATCATCTACAAAGATAGCTAGGCAAGTTGCACATGCACAAAAGAATAGTGGCCGTTCAGTGAAGATTCAAAAGTGAATTTTTTTTTTGGAGGTGTACAATTTTCTTTTGAGATGTCCACAACCATGGCTGGAGGTACAAGTATATGCATGTAGATACTTTGTATTTTTTGCTTGCAGTAAAGATGTCCAAGCTTTGACATTTTAAACCACTTTTCATATTTTATTTTTGGTTGATGGTTGTTCATTAAAATGTAATTGGTGGGGCAGATTTCAATTGCTAATAATCACCTAGTTTAAGATATTTTAAATCAATTTGGTTCATGTGGGCATTTGGGGATTATGGTAGTATGACATTATACTACCAAAAAGAAATTAATTTTTGAATTTATATAAAAATTTGGCAATGTATGTCAAATTTTATTATCAAGTTTTGTTCACATTTGGGAGTTGAAACAACATTTGGATGTTCCAAGGTAGTCCTGGGCACATCCTTATGTTGGACTATTTAAAATTTATGTTCCATTTCAAATTCCTAGTTTCTGTAATTCCAAAACCATAATTCATATGTTTTAAACATTACCTTGTAACTTCCAAGCATGTTTTGGGTGATTTAGTCTATGCTTTAAGTCTTCTAGGAAAAACTAACCTAGCTTACTATACATTACATGTTTGTCAAGTAACTTCCTACAAACTTGTTATGGAACATTTGCATATATATAATGTTTGCAGGTTTTTCAATGTTGTGAACAAACATGTTAAGTGCCCATGCATCACCTAGAAAGATGAATGTTCTACTCTTTCAAAATTATGGGTGCTTATAGGGGTAGCTTTTAAATGTTTGTGCTTTATAAATAGTTCAATAAGTATCAATGTAAGCATCATGTAGAGTCATGTGAATTACATTCAAGTCATCAACAACTATTACATAGTCCCAAATTCAAATATGTATCATAGAAATACCTTAATATGTTGAACTTGCACCTAACCAAAACATACAACAACCTTAGGTATGTCATAATATCTTAACATGCATTTGAAGTCCTTATACATCCCCAAAAGTACTTAATTACCAATCCAATGGGTAGACAGAAGTCTTATGTGAGTGTACCAAATGTACACATAAATCCTTGCAGTTATTTCAAGCATGATAATAACATGAAAACAAATTAGACATGAATATTTAATTTGTTCCCAAGTTGTAAGGTAATTTACACACATGGGAGGATTTCATGAACTTCTAAATGGTAATACGCGCCATGTATTTACACCAATTTGTACACCATGCAAAAATAGGTGTAATTATTTTTAAAAATGACCAAAAGAAACTTTAAATAAATTAAAATATTTGATGTGATAATATGGGGACAATCTAATTCAACAATTAATCTAGAACATGGAATGTTGTCCAAGGTTGCATAATGGTTGCAATTGTTACCCATATTTGGTAATAAGTGATTTATTAGCTCGATAATGTAAGTAAACTATTAAACCTAACAAATGTCTTCACCTATTATTTAATCGAACTTATAGTATTAAACCAACCAATTACTAAACCTAATAGGTAATGATTGGGTTAAAAAGATAGGTTGACATATTAATCAATAGGTAATTTATAGAACTTGTATTTGACAAAACCGGTAGTTGGACATGTAGTTAAGTAAGGTGTATTTTTTTGAAAATTTGAATTGTTAGTCTAAATACTGGCTAATGACTATTTATAATGGATAGTTATGACTATTGTATTTTGAAATGGCTAACATAAGACTAAAAGGACAAACCTATTGAAAGGCTTTTGGATTTCATTCATGATTATGTGTTTCATTCTTGAATTATGGAACATGGATCATTTTTCTCTCAACTTATTTCCTTCAAGCTTGAACAATTTATGCACATGTTAGTTTAAGATTTGCAGTAGTTTAAGTTTTATTTTGTGTGTTGTATGTACATGTTGTTGAAAAATCCACAGGTAAATTAACATTAATGCAAATAGAAAAAACCTGTTAACATTTGGCAACCACATAGTGGATCAAAATTCAAAAGTAATCACGCTTAGAATTTATAGTTAAATTCAATAGTTTTATTACAAATATTCTCATGGGGAAATTTTTATCAAATTGCATTGTTCATTGTTAGGCCAATATGCCTTCTTCATATTGCTCATTCCAATTGTGAAATATTTTTTCCTTCTAGAAATTCAAGAAGGTTTATTGATCCCCTCTTCTTTTTTGTTGGTAGCCATTCGAAGAACAAAGTTATGACAAATGATTATGATGTGTGCAAAACCAATGTCATGGGAAAAATTCATTCTCCATGTCCAAATAACCATATAAAATTTTCATTATCCATTTTAATCTCGAAGTTGAGATGAAAACAATGGAGAATGGTGTTGCATTTTTATTCCAATTTAGGTGTTTTATCTTGTTTCCATAACAATGGTTAAAAAAATAAGAAGATAAAATTTGACACCATATTATAAAATTTATTGTGATTATAGTTAATTTTGTTTTGCTTTCACAAGTTAAAATATAAATGCATTGAAGTCTAGGAATTTAAACTCTCAAGGTACTATATTTTAAAACCAAAATGTGCGAATCCTTATTTTGAACCATGAAGGCCTTCTATATAAAGAAAGGTCTATTTGCAAACCTTTATCCTACATAAAATGCCACCATAATAGTGACATTGTAGAGAAACATCGTTACAATGACATGGATAATGAAGAAAGACAAACTTTCTAGATTGTGTAAGTTAGTGTTCCTATGACATCACTGCAAATTAAGGAACTTGATTTCTTTAGTTTAGTGAAAGACCAAAAAATATAAAGGAAAAAATGTTGGTGCTTTCTGTGTTTTGAACTCCGTGCTTATATCCCTATTTTTATATAGAAGATGAAGGGGATAACCTTATATATATATATAAACAAAGATGGAAATCTATCCCCAAAATGTACAAGGCATGTTTAAGCAAATGTAAACACATGAAAGGAAAACCAAAACAATCATAACAATAGTAATGAAGTGGAAGATGTAATGTTAAAAGGGCATCCTCTGCCACAAATCAATTAGTGATGGAGGTGCATTAGTTGGTACGTGTGAAAGAAATGAAGAACTATGACTAAGCGTGGCAACTTGTTGAAGAATTTCGATGATTTAAGCATGTTGGAAAGCTATTAACATTTATTGCCTATAATAAGATATAAACATTGAGAGTACGAAGGAGGTGTGCTAATGACAAGCTATACTGACATGTACATAAGAAGTAAAAAATGAATCAAAATGAGGATGGAGACAACCATAGGTCATTATAGCAAGGGGAATGAAATCATCTCTTGGCATTCACTTTGTGTAGGATCATGTTTTGTTTTGAGCGGCAACTATTGTTGCATGTGTTGTTGTCATCAAAGTACGTTGTCCCCAATTTGTACGAGTTGGATTAGTAATGACAACATTCGCCAAGGTTCGAAAATCATTTCTGGTGATGACAATATCCATTCATCTTTGTGTATGGTGGGGGAAAAGTGTGGGAAACCTTTCTTTGTGCGTGAGTTCCATTCTCTAATGTGATAGTTGCAATGATATTTCAAAACGTATCATCGGTTGTAATGCGCTCATTCTCGCGTGGGCAATGTAACAAATGGATACCCAAATCATCGATGTTATGACCACATTAACATTGTGAAAAATGTGGGATTGTAGGATGTGGTATTTGAAGACGAATATGAAGTGTTGTAAGAAAATGATTGAAGGATAAATAAAATGAAAGGGTGTTAAGATGAACCAATAACTAAACCCTTGTTGTTGGACTTGCATAAGAGCGGAAATGTGGTTGCACAACATTTAAAGGAACATATGCTAGAAGTGAAGTAAATTCTTGTTTAATGTAGTTGGTGTATCAAAGAAGGTTGCATTTGAGGATAGGATTGCACCACTAAACATTCAAAAGACAAAACATGTGATCATACAACCTCAAATAACATCACATGAGTATTTCGTAGTGCTACCTGAAAGGGATAAATATCAGTTTTTACATGTGCGACTATATCATGAAGAGTAATGTGATCCTGTTGGAAATGAAAGATTAATGTAAAAGCAATCAAAGCCCAATATCCTACGAAAGTGATAGTAACATGTTGGACCATTGAAGGAAGGTCTAGCCTCCCTAAAGACACAAGAAGAGTGATTTGATAACGAACCAAATGACCCATTATAGTGCCAAAGGATCTTGACCCTAATTGCTTCTGCAACATAACTATGATACAAGCATCAAAGTTGGTATAACATTACAACACACATGATGAAAATACAATACATTGTAAGTTGCTTGACTGTTGGACATAACAAAGCGAAAAAACATCAAAATTGCGGGAGAATCTACAAGCATAACAAAATTAGCAATCATGCTGAAGTCTTCCTAGAACAGAGGTTATATGAAAGACTCCACAAGTGGCAAAGAACCTTTAAGCCCCCTGTCCACAAGCCCTCCTGTCCACAAGACGAAGACCCAACAACGACAACTTCGCCTCGTTGCCTTAGTCTTCAGCCCGACCGTAAATGGCGCACAAAATTAGGAAACCCTAGCAACAGTGAAAGCGCTGGAGTCGAAGGACTCAATCGCGCGCACACTCACTCACGTTTGCGCCTGCCGGGCGCACTTTACTTTACTTTGTAACCTGTTGCTAAACTTGCGCAGAATCGACCGCTGTTATTATGGCTGTCGAATTCCAGGAGCTCACTTCCCAGGAAGGATTGAAGCAGTTGAATGATTATCTGCTGACGCGTAGCTACATCACGGGGTATGTCCGTTTGTCGTCTTCTCTGAGCTCTGTGATCATCTTTTGTTTCTTCGACTGTTTGCGTTTTGTTTGCAAGCTTTTTTGCGTGAGCACATGGCAAAGCTCATGTAATAAGAAACAAAAGCTCTTGACTGCCTTTGGCGAGGGGTTGGAGCTTCTTCCTAATCCTGTCAAAGAATTGGATGACTGTCTCCTGTTTCCGCTGCTGTGTGAATGCGGCAGCAGACATGGCGGCCGTCGTCAATTGCTTCACCTGACAGAAGAAGAGGTGAAGGAAGAAGTGGTTTATGTGAGAGCGTTGTTTGTCTTTGTCCATCGCAGGTACCAGGCCTCCAGGGATGATTTGTCTGTCTTTGCTGCTCTGAGGCAACCTGTTCCTGTGGAGTTCGTGAACTTGTCACGATGGCACTCGCATATCGCTGCTCTGGTCGGACCTAGGTGTGCACATTTTGTTTGCTGCTGCTGCGCGCTCTTCTTTTCGTCCCTGCATTATTGCTGTTCCTCAGCCGCAATTCAACCTGAGAAAAGTGTGTAATTATCGAGAGAGAAGAGCTTCGAAGGGATTTCCAGAGAGTTTGAAGAGAGAAGTTGCCGTTGGAAGGCTTGATTGTCAGCAAAATGTGTCGATATGGCGTGTGTTAGGTTAAGAGTTTGCAATAATCTCTCTAGGACAAAGGTTTTGCCCCTCTGCAGCCAGTTTCTCACTGCCCTGAAATGTGATCCTGGAAATACATCATCAGCTTCTCTGGTGCTGCTGTTGGAGTTCATATTGAGAGTGGAGCTACCTCTGCTGCAGCCACCAGCCAAGACTTGGCACCTTCTCCTGCCCTAGAGTCAGCTGCTGCAACACCTGAGGCACCTGCAGAGGTATGTTAGTGTGTTGTAACTGTGAGAAAATTTGTAAGTACAGAGCTGCTGCAACTTTCTATCAGTATGAACTCTAGATCCCATTGCAAATGGGATTTTCTGTGAAGAAACTGTTTCAATTGGCCTGATGTGCAGGAAGGTGATGATGATCTTGATCTGTTTGGAGATGAGACAGAGGAGGAAGCAGCAGCGGCAGCTGAGCGTGAAGCAGCCAAGAAGGCTGCAGGGACCAAGAAGAAGGAAAGTAAGTTTTTTTTCTTGCTCATTTTCATCTCGGCTTGTTGGATTACTGTGTATGGCAATTGCATTGTACTTGAGATGCATTCAGGGTTCATGCAGTCGCTTTTGGATTCATGGATGCAAAGTCTGGCAGAATGCAAAGCTGTCTTTTTTAGACTTGTGGACTGTCACATCTGGATGGCATGAGCAATCTGTTGACTCTTTGATGAGACTTGAGCTGTCTTACTTTGAACTGGGTATTGATGTGTTTCTTGGTTCTCCAGGTGGTAAATCGTCTGTTCTATTGGATGTCAAACCCTGGGATGATGAGACTGACATGAAGAAGTTGGAAGAGTGTGTCCGCTCAGTGTCTATGCCTGGACTCTTCTGGGGAGCATGTGAGTATCATACTTTTTCTGTATTCATGGGTTGTTTCAAATTTTTCATTTTGAATCTGATCTTGATGTCAATCCACATGTGCCAAGATATTTTACCATTTTCTCTTCATGTGGTCTGCATCTGTGCAGCCAAATTTGTGCAAGTTGTGGCAGGTATCAAGAAGCTTCAGATCATGATGACTATTGTTGATGATGAAGTCTCTGTTGACAACCTCATTGAGGATCATCTCACATCAGAGCCCAACAATGAGTATATTCAGAGCTGTGATATTGTTGCTTTCAACAAAATTTGTAAGTTCCAGCTGCTCTTTCTTCACCCTATTTCTTATGTCACAACTCTACTCCTTCATTTTGACATCTAGCAATATAGTGTTAGAGAAGGAAAGTTCTAGCCAAAGCTCAGTGGCAGAGTTTTCAGGGGTGCAACCAGTGTATACCACACAGTATGGTTTTTGCAGTACTGGTTCATGCCAGAGTTACAGATATCCTTATTAAATTAAACATTGGCAAGAGCGTTTTGTTACAAACTTTTGTTCCAATTGGGGCCCAGAAAAAAAAGAGTGTTTGTAGTTATTTCTTGACTCAGGCCATTGCCATAAGTTTTGGTGCTGACAATGTACTATTTTTCATGTCACAGAAGAACAATGTGTTGGAGCAAGGTGTGGTGCACAACCAAGCACTTGTCTGAGGTTACCATTTGGATGGACTTTCTGTCTACACAGCTTAGCAGCTCTCATTCCCACAGGAAATTACCCTGAATCGTATACCCTTCTGAACTGGCAAATCTTGGTTCAGTATGTTATAATTGAGCATTTCGGATCTTCTGTTTTTTTGGCTGCACTGATGAAGTCCTAGTCTATTTTCTTTTTTCATTTGCTTGCACTATGATTTGGGTGTTGGGTATTCAAGTATTGCACTATAATTTGGGTTTTGGGTATTTGAGTAACTTTACATCATCTTCCATTTTGTCATCCTGCTGGCGTAATTGCCCAGCATTTTTCCCTTTTTCAATTTTGTCATCCTGCTGGCGTAATTGCTCAGCATTTTTCACTTTTTCAAATGTTAGTGTTTACAATACATAGTCACAATTTTCAATTTTATAGTTTTTGCTTTTCATCCACTTTTTCTTCTTGATCTGCACAGTGCAGTATCTGGGGAAAAGAGTCTAAATTTACCCAAAAGAAAACACAAATTTTTCTTTTTTTTCCAAAATTTGATTTAAACATTGCCTTTAACAAGAAACATATTCCTGCTAATTCCTTCAATTGTGCTAATTCCTGCCAAGGGTCAAATACTTAACAATGTATGCTTGACATTGTTATTATGCATCACCAAGCTGAACTCTGCTTCAACCAGCTGAACTTTGCTTCTCCTAGAGAGTTTGAAGAAGTTAATGTAAGAGGCTGAAGATGAATTGGAGTGGTAGATCACTCAATTTAATTGCTCAGCAGCATGACAAAATGAAAGATGATATAGAAATACTCAAAAACCCAAGACCCAAGTCATTATGTGGGGCAGGACTTGGATTTCTCAAGCCATGTTCTCTCAGCCAATGCTGTGATCACTGATTTTTTCCTGCAAATTGTCATTTTTGAACAGAAAACTTGCAAAAATTCAGCAAAGTTTTTGGGAAATTCTCACACTTACTACTGTAAATTCTACTGTAAATTCAACCACATTTTCTTTTTTTGGAAAGAAGTAGCCAAAGTTTCAATATTATAAAAATGAGAAAAAACTCCCTGACTGTCATTCTATTGGTTGCATTTATCAACAGATTTTATACTTTTTTAAAAACAAAATTTTGATACTTGAGACTGTCAATGTACAAGTGAAATACAGTGCTAAACTGGATTTTTCAGAAGCTAGAGCAATTCACAGCAAGCGCAGTTGTTACTCTCCATTAATTTGTTTCAATCATT
>Ga0209208_10007273_pt1 | contig 15051 bp, 12 predicted proteins | sample S1TSphfallax_3_FD_187694 | JGI IMG/M metagenome (GOLD analysis project Ga0209208, IMG submission 187694) | Host-associated microbial communities from peat moss isolated from Minnesota, USA - S1T2_Fd - Sphagnum fallax MG (SPAdes) (version 2) | ecosystem: Host-associated > Plants > Peat moss >...
GTGCTAGAAGTCCCGGGAAAGACTAGGAAGAGTGGACAAGCTTTACTCACTCACACGGGCCTGCATGAAACCACACAAAGTGGTTAGAACTCATTTTGGGTCCTTTTGGTGTTGGGACAGCCACAGGTGAACTCGGACTCACTTTGACACACCACACCCCGGGCTTGGGAGTAAGCCACCACCTTACTCCCTATAGTATACTCTGTGACACGTCGCGGGGGTGGCATCCAAATGGACATTTTGTCCTGGGACTCCCGGGACTCCCGCGCGGGAGTCCCGAAATCTCGCCCAGCGGGACTCCCGCGACTTTGAAGCCTTATAACTTTCGGAGCAGAGCTCAGATTGATTTTCCGTCTAAAGCAAAGTTGTAGGTCTCGTCGAGACTTTTCGACCGATATGTCGAACGTTTTCTGCAGCCAAGTATTTCGGGTCGATTCCCGACTTTTAGTGGTCGGGAGTCAAAACTGGCGGACTCCCGGGAATTCGACTCCCGGGCCTTCTTTTGGCCATAACTTGTGTTTCAGATGTCCAAATGAGCAATGCGAGCCCATTTTAGACATCTACACTTCAAGAGTTTTCCATTGATATAAAGAGCGTCACGAGCCATTGAGATTTGATCCCTCAAATCTCTCTTTGAAGTTTCGGGAGTCCCTTTGGGACTCTAACTCTCACCAACTCCCAACGTGGGAGTTCACTTGGGAGTGTGAGGGTTCATTCCCTCACACTCTCTAGAGTGTTTGCACTCCCGGGAGCATGTGATGTGACTCCCGGGTCTATGTTTAGGCCCGCAACCTCGCAACCCCCTTACCTTGGTCGCAAGCCAAATGCTAGGGTTGCGACAGTACAAATGATTGAGGAGTAGCCCTTGACTAATGAGGTAGACAAAATGTGAAATGTGGAGACAAACTAGGTGCAACTAAAAAAACTAAATGATACAAAATAGATGCAATGGGAATCATCGGGTGAAAGGGTGGAGATGCCTCATAATGGTCTATACAAGTCATCATGATATCAAAATCTTGAAGTGATACCCATCAGCACTTTAATGTTGGTGAAATTGTAAGGTTTGCCATGCTTATACACATTAACTAATGAAGCCCTAAACTATAAAGGATCGAAACAATTGAAGTTGCTTGCAGTTTTTGCAATCTAACCCTAAACCCTAACCCCCACCAATGAACCAACCCATGCCACCCCCTCCACTTTGCACCCATTATAGCCAGCCAAAAAGATAATTGTCTTGCTCAAGTTCCAACAACACAACAATTATTTCCAAAAGTCTTTGATGGAAAGAAAGAGCTTGTTGTACAAGAACCGGTAATGGCTGTTAGGAGTTGCATCGAGCAAGCCTCACCATTGACAATTAGTCACACATAATTTCCTCCTCCTACTACTATTGTCCTCCCACCATCTTCATCATCACCACCACCATCACTGGCACCCAAAGAAGAAGATGAAGAAGATGGCAAAGCAGAATCCTCTAGTCCAATCCAACCTTCCATTGAGATTCTTCAATGTATGCGAGTGTTTGGTCAATGCCTAGAAGAATCCCTCCTTTGCTAATCCTAATTGGTAATGTTTTTTGACGACATTCATTAAAGGGTACCATTCATAAGTATCTTCCAAATTTTCTATGAGAGATGGACAAAAAACTTGGTATTAAGATGTTTGGGCATGTTAATTTTACACCTAACAAACATGCAAAAAGATGTTACAAGGTTTTGTTAATGTTGGTTGGTGATGTTTTCTTTTTGGGCAAAGTTTCATCACTTGAAAAGAAAAGAAAAGAGGGTCACAAATCTTACAAAGGATTCTTTGAGAATTGTTTTGCAAATTTTGCCATATTTTGAGGAAAAAATGTTAGAATTTGCCACATTTAGACACTCCATTCATCGTGGTCACTAATATAAAGTGGGATTTTGAAAAAAATCTACATCCCACCTAGGATAATTGCCATTTATTGCTAATTAATGTTGAGGATCTTTGCTAGTGAACTTACTTGAGAAATTTGAAAAAAAACGCTCTATTAGTTGGATATAAATCAATGGGTGAGAATTGTGGGAACCACATAAGGTACATCATTGTGAGCATGTGCAGAATAAACCCTTACACCCAAAAATATATCAAGTTTGTTGCCCCCGGCCTGGTTGTGGTTTGGTTTTTCTTGCAATGGATTTCTCTGTTTGAGTAAAAAAAACATGAAAATCCAGTTCCCACTTTGGCTACATCACAAAATCCTTAAATAAAACCCTACCCTGATCCAGAGGAAATGCCCCAACATTATATGTGCCTATACTTGTTATTGCAGGCAGTACAATATTGAGGTATATTGAGGTAGGTCTATGAGTGTTTATCACATGCAAAATAGTGTCAATTATTTCCCCATCAAGAATTTGAGAGAGTATTTAAATGCCACCACACCCGATAACCATCATCATCCATCAATCAAAAGCACTCATTTCTTTATATTAGCCCTTAAATTAAAGACATACAATCTCTTGTGCACATTTTAAATTTGATACATCCTAACTTACTTTCACACTAATTAAAAGGTTGTAGTTATGTGAAGGTCACTTCACTTGTGCCATTGGAGATGGCCCAAGTATGGGCAATCCCTCTAAAGTATATTATTTCAGACCTGGATTTACATTCCTAGTGAGTTCCAGATCTGCCACCCGCTCCCCATTGATTTCTAAATAGAAATAATTTGTGTTTGTTTGTCTCATCCACGATCACCAAATGTCTCAATTATGAAGTTTGACTAGTGGTCCAATTTGATACATTCTTGGCAGAAAAAATGCACATGCACAAGTTGGACCGCAAATTGAGTTGAGAAAATCTAGACTGTGAAGTCCCCTTTGTTTCTCAATTAAACGCCACATTTCTCTCAATCAGAGAAGCGCCTGAAGAAACCACTATCCTGCAATCACAAACAATTCATGTCCTTCTTCATAAAAAAATAGACAGACAGATAAAATAGATAGATCTTGATTCCTCAATGCTTTCAGCCATTTGTCTCTTTGGGTAATGGTTAGATACAATTTTCAAGTCTTAATTCAAAAATATGGTAGTAATGAGACCCTTCGATTTTCCTGGAGTTAGCTTCAAATTGCTTGACTCACCAGCACCTTCTGGAATTCACCACGCAATCCATCATGTTCTAGACTGTTGCTTGTATGTGCATCCACAGTGTTGATAGCCTGCTCAAAATCCACAATTTGTGTTTTGTTTCGCTCATTTATGTACAGTTTGTCACAAATCCCACAACAACATGCGACCGATGTATAGTACCTAGGCAGGTTCAGCACCTAATTAATTTATTAAATAATTAATTAGGTGGCTAATAATAATAATTATTATTATTATTTTGACAGTTCTCATTAGGCAGTTTAAAATATAGTACTTTACAATTAGGCATTACATTAAATAATGAAGCTGGTATGCTTGAGAATGTCATTCAGATTTTCAGCATGGTAGGTAGGATTTTAGACTGGTATGTACTAGAGAGTGGGCCGTAGATGGAGCATTCTGCCGGGTAAGCACACCCTGGGTGAGCCTGGGGTGTGCAGGCCTGGTGGAATCTGGCGTCTGCAGGCTGATCTGCAGTGTTAAAATCAGACCTCATTCCAGTTTGGTTGTTTTTTTACTAACCAGAAGTGGAACCGACCGTTCTAGCTGGCCAAACCAGGTGATTGACTGCCCAATACTAGTTGATACCAGTCCAACACTGGTCGACTCCCAATTTTGAGACACTGCATTGCATGTTATGAGACATGGGGAGGAAGGGAAATCACCTGGATCCACTTTGCAAGGTTTGGTCGACCAGCTGTGATATCATACTTAACCCCAGAAACTCCAGAAAAAGCAATCTGAAATCTTTCAATGTAAGGGGCATACGCGACGTCAACCTGTCACACAAAACAAAGAATTGTGTACAAAATTAACTTCATGAGCATGATGAACAAACAATCTTTTCTTGAGATCAGTGAACAAAGAGATTCCAGTTTTATTTTCTTATGCACACAATCCTAAAACATGGACATATCAAGGATGGTGCCCAAAAAAACACTGAATACACCCAAAGTACTTACCAGGCTGTAATGTCCAAGGAAGAAGGGTCCTTGGGTGGCATATTTCCTGAGTGCATTCTCTAAGTAATCAAGCACTGGTGCTGGAAAAAAGCAACAATATGGGAAGATAATGAGAAGAAAATCATCAGTATACATGTCAGGAAGTAGATCCCAGCTCCTGTATATCATTCCGAGAATCTTCAAATCAGTAAGAGAAAACCTCCACTGAAATCTTCTTGAACATTATCACATCAATGATCTCACACACTTGTTTCTGAAGTTCTACAGACATCTAGAACAATAGTTCTAACAAAGATGAAAAATAAACCAGGGTTGGGTGTGGTATTGCAGGAGAATGGACTCAGAATTTTACCAACAGCATTCTCAATAGCAGCTGGACTGGCATCATAGGACCCAAGGCCTCTACGCCAAGCCGTGTGGAACGTATCAGTATACTTCAACAGCTCTGCAGCTGCCTCTTTCTTGTCTTCCTCCTGTGACCCACCCAAGCATGGATGTCACCCAAGACTCTAGGACTTTCTGGATCATTTCGTATACAGATAAAGTTGAGACATGCATTCTCTTCGTCACCCATTTCTTGCACTCTAAGTTCATCAGAGATGGGAGTCAGTCATAATTTACAAACTGCTACTTCATGAAGAACCAAAAGTAACCACTCCTATGAAAAAGAATTTCTTGCATCCTTTTATTAATCTTTCACATATTCCAAGACATGGATCAAGCTTGATCATGACATTGATTCTAGCAGGCTTCCAAGAAAAAAAGAAGAAGAAATTCTTGAAAGACAATTTTAGGAGACATGGGTAGTAGGTATAGTAGCTTCACCGTGGGCATGATGGTTGGCCCTCCAAATTCTTGATCAAGATACTCAAGCAAGTCCAAGCTTTCACCCTTCACTTGGCCATTATGCTCCAATACCGGAACCTTACCCCAGGTTACCATATTTTCAGAACTACTGAAACAGGCCAAGAATGTGAAATTCACAATAATTCCAACTGAGTGTGCTGATGCTATGTATGGAAATTCATAATCTTTGTAAATTCAGAAATAATGATGAAAGGAAAAAAATTATATTCGCTCATGTAACTTACTTTGCCAACAGGATAAAGTTTCTCTGTGAACCAAACAGGCTTGTCTAAAATAGAGATTGCCACACACTCTATTTCCTCCTCCAAACCCTGCTCCACACAGCAACAACATTATAAGAACCGATCTGCTTGCAAAATTCTTATTCATGCCCTTTGCTTCTGATTCGTACTTCAGGGTTTGAAAATAACTCAATTGCAATTTTCCTTTGCTGAAAATAAACTCCAGTCCCTTCATTTTTTTATTTCAATAGATGCATAGAATTATACTCGAAAGGAAGCATCCAAAAACTGCACAGGAACGATAAGCAATTTTTTTGAATATCCACATCTGCTTGAAAAAAATCGATGGGTCTCATTTGTAAACACACTAGACCTTGTAACTCCGTGCAATTCTCACACGTTGTCCATAAAAGCTAAGTGGGTCATAATATAGTCTGTTCAACACACCCGACATAGAGTTTACAAATCACCCCATCAAAAACTTTTGAGCTCAACAATGGTAAAAACCATGGTTCATCGTTCATACAGTAACCAAGAATGTGCAAATGAGATACAGCATGTGCCTCATGTGGAGAATGAAGGATGTGGAAATGAAGCACATGCTGTGTTATTTTGAATTGATGAACATTGGGAACTTTCACCTTGCAAGCCTTGGAATCTGATGCTTAGTTCTAATCGTAGTTTAACATATTACTATTGAATTGATAATCACCTCTACTGTGCCAGCTTCTGTTGAGGCAATTTTTTTTCCAAAAAATAATATTCTGTCAAATGTTCCCCTAAACATTGCCCAAAATTGAAAAAAAAATTCCAAAAAATCATTATGTTTTTACAGGATGACTACTAAATCAATACTAGAGGAATTGGATGATATTGGTCATGCTTTCACACTTGTTGAATTCAATGCCTCCCAGCTGATTAAGATCAGTGTTCTTTTTCCCATTTCATTTATCATCATCCCTTAAAAAATTTAGTGTTAATCAGCAAAACATAACTTGCATAGAAAGCTGTCCAAACTGTTTAAATCTCTGTGAAAGTAGCTCTTTGTATATTTTATGAAACACATGAGATAAAAGATTTTTTTTGGGTATGCTATGAAATAATAATTTTTTTTATGAAATAAAAAATATTTTAGATATATTCTCATAATCCAATTCTAAAAACCTTATTTGTATTTATTTGAATTATATATTTGAATTTGTTTCCATAGATTGCACCCTTAATTATTTTTTGCACACTTTTGGCAAAAAAATGAAAATAATTTCTCGTGATAGAAAATGAGAGGAAAAACTGCCCGAAAACTAGAGTAGCACATCAAAATGTGGCAAAAAAAATTCCAATTTTTTTTTCACAAGAAATTGGCAAATTTTTTTCTACAAAGCATAGAATTTATGACATAATAGTTATACTCCTGAATGATTTTTGAGCTCAAACTTTTCCAAACATTCACCACAATAGAAAAATCAGTGATGAAGATGGTACCCATGATGTCCAAATCGATGCGTGGGTATATAGCACAAGATCAAGAGGAATTCACAAAGGCCATGTTTCTTAAAGGCTGCAGTATGAATCAATGGATGATCTGCTGCATGTAATCAATCAAGGGAGACTCAAACCTATGAAAACTAGGGATTCATTTGTTTACAAAGTGCAGAAGTCGGTCATCACCTGGTTGTGCCATCAAAAAGATTGGGGCACTTCGAGTTGGATTTCAACACTTGAGGAAACTTGTGACTGCAAACTCTCCCTCTCCCGAAATTAGAATAATCAGATCCACAAAAGGTAATTTGATTGCCAAAAAAATAGATAATATAGTTCTGATCATAGAACCCAGAATAATTTGTTTGAAATGTGCACTACAGTTCAGTTTTGTTTGCAATCAATCACAGCTAGTACTTCCACATCATCAGGTCTACATAAGATAACCCAATCCTAGAAGCTCAGCTTAATGCACTTCGTGAAGGAGTACCTGGCTGCTGGTGTCATATTGTGTATTGAGAATGACTTTTCTTATTAAGGTTCAAGCTGTAGACCTTGAGAAACAGAATTTGCTGCTACTTGTCTTTGGAGTTTTCTTTCTTGAGGCTGCAAAGACAAAACCTACATCCACTTGTAAAAAACCTATGTCAACAAAAAAAATTGTCTAAACTACATTAGGCATAGACACACACACACACACACACAACCACCACCAATGCCTATGATGCAAATGATTAGATCATCCCAGCAAATTAAGACTAGAAACATTTTACTGTGCCCATGAAAGCATGTGTGTACTTGTACTACTCACTCTCAAGTCTGTTCTGCTATATTACTACAGACTATAACAAACCCAGTTCATCTCTAGTCCAGAGGTGACAATAATTGTGCGCTAGTAGAGTTGCACTGAATTGTTTTATTCCCTCAGACTTAATAACAATTCTGTAAAACTGGTTTGAATATTGTAACTGTACTAAAAAAGTCTTGAACACCAATATGCCGGGAAAAAAAAAGAAAACAAAACCCAAACAATTTTGTTTTACTGTCATGATCTGATCATGTCCAGATTCAGCTGGATCACAGCTCTGACAAAACAAAGTTCCTGCAACAAAACATTTTGACATATCTAAAGGTATTCATACTGACTGCTGGCGACAGGGAATATGAATGGGTTGACTGTAGTAGTACTACTCTTATAGGGAAGTTTTGGTGACCTGGGACAGGATGATGCGTGTGTTCTTTTGTTGTGAATGAACATACCAAAAACCAAGTTACCGTCTTAAATCCTGTGACAACTAAAATGTAGCCAAAAACAACTTCCTAAACAAGTAATGCAAATAACTTCTTAAAGGTCTCCACTTCAATCTTGTGTCATGTATCTATCTATAAATCTCTTTGGCTGAAATCCTGTAACAACTACAACTTGCAAAACAAACACTTCCTAATCGTCTCCACTTAAATCTTGTGTCATGCATATAACTATAAAGTCTCTTTGGCCTGATCCTCTTTTATAGCAATGTTCAAGGGTGGTCCCCATGATTGCCCTGCGCCTCCCCCTTCCCCCCCCCCTGCATGTAGGTATGTCATTCCTTTTCTGCTGCTGCCAATAAGGAGCAGGTAGGCAGCAGCCTTTTTTTTTGGCTGGCAATAATAGCCAAAAAGAGAAGTTAAAACCAGTGTTTTTCTTTTTCTTTTTCAATTTTGTGATGTTGCTTAGATGGCAAGCATCCATAAATGTATTTAGCCAAATATGGCGATAGTCAAAATAAAGAAAAAAAAACTTCAGTCTTTTTTCCTTCACCTGGCGCCCCCCCCCCCAGGGAATTTTTGACAGAATGGTTTTTTACAAACAGGTGAAAATTCACTACCAAAAAATCACTGACTGAAATTAAGTGTCTTTTTTGAGATTTTCAATAGCTAGAACTTGACTGAAATCTACAAAAACATTGCCAGATTGCCTACAACATGGTTCAAGTATGTAGCCAAAAAAATAATTTCATGTTTAACTTGTAGGTAAATTTGGCTAAACCTTGCTATTGATGGTTGGCACTTGTGCTACATGGCAAAATTGACAAAAGGGAAGTTTGGCAGGCTGGTAGGGTGCAGGCCACTGACTGACGAAGGTGGTGGATCAGCAGTTGGCTTTCTCTTGTACACAATTCGGCTCACAGAGCACGTGAAGAAAAAAAGCAAGCAAACAAGCAAATAAAAAGAGCCTGGCGCAAAATTTGTCAAAACCATAACGACGGCCCAAAATTTGTCAAAACCAAAATGACGGCCCAAAATTTTGTCAAAACAAAAAACTTGTCTCTTTATCTTTCTCTTATGCTTCTTGAGCTGGTGGGGACTCTGGAACATGATTTGTTCCTTTGCCCCGTAGTGACCCACTTCGGGTTTTGCTCTTGGAGAAGAGACTTGCTCCTCTCTCTCTTTGTTCCTTCTCTTTCCCCTTGGCTGGGTGCTTTGTTTAATGGTTCCATCATCAAAAAGTCCTTTCCAAAAGTTAGACATCAAGCAAGCTAACTCAGGGGTAGCCTAGGCTAGGTTGAGACAACTCAACCCAGTGTTTGTTAGAAAAATTTTTTAGCAGCCAAACTGGCAATCATCTATCCACAATCACAATATAGATATCTGTAAAGTCACCCTGTCTTTTCATCCTATCTTTGGGCCTCCTTTCGCCCCCAAACCCCTCTTTCAGTAGTATCTACAAAGTAGGGACAATTTAATAAATCTGGGTATAAAATCCTGAAACTCAGCATTTTAATGCACAAGGTTTGAGAGTAATTATAGTGGCTGTACAAGTACGAGCAGTCAAAATATATGTAGCAGCAGTGGAGGCGCCAAGGAAAAGGAAAGGCAGGATGAAGCTCACTTTACCAACAAAATTGATGGTTTTCTGAGTTTTATCCCCCATTGAATGCTAATTCACCCCGTTTATGACCAAACTCAGGGTTCTAGTTGTGTGTTTTCCTTACTTTACCGATATCTCTCATAATAATAAAAAAGATGCAAAAAAACTGATGATGATTCATCCATCCATCCATCCCTAGGAATATTTAGGCAAATAATTATCCGTCTATATTTTTGGCTGCGTACTACAAACCCAATACTGTAATAGTACCTTTTCAGGTCCAGCGCCTGGGTGTGGACTGAATTTATTTTTATTTTTTCAAAATCCACTTTGACAATAAACAATACTAACTTCTGAAATTTCAGCAATAAATATAGAAAGCTTCTTCTTTGCCACATTTTCTAAACTCTCAATCTTTAACCTTTTACAATAATTTCTATTGCTTCTTTTTGCAAAATTCAGGAGACCTTATGTTCCACCAAATTATAGGATTAAGAAACGTTGTCTGCTGTTGGATACTTGCTTTTTGATGGTGGATTGGCTTCAAGCATGAAGCTTTCAGGTTTCCTCCAATTTTTGTAATTTCTTTAATTTTTTTCATTTCAAACATTTTTTTTGGACATTTTTAGAAATAATTAATTATTGCCAAATCTAAAAAGGTATTACAATGTAGAAATCTGATGATTTTTATGAAAAAAATTCCACTTTTGGTGATTAAAATGATAAAAAGGTAACTTCATTTTCAATTTGAAAAAATTTGGGTGAAATTTCGTGAATTGGAAAAAGGTTGCTAGTTTTCAAATTTCAACAATACTTTTTGGGAGTCAAATTTTATCAAATTTTCAACCAGAAATATTGGGAAAATACTATAAATTCAAGTAGCTTTGCAAAAAATTTGATATTAGAAAAATTGAAAAACCAAAACCTTGGTGGGGTGAGCTTGAAGGGAGGAGGGTTGAGTTCTAGCATGTGAAATCACACAAATGCCATATAGTTTTAGGTCCAAAGGATTGGGGTTTTTTTAATAGTGACTTAATCAGTTTGTTAAGACAAGTATTAAATAGGTGAATGTGTTAAGTATGGTTGGGATACTAATTTTTAGAAATAAATCAAGGTGTGGCGCATTAGTTGATCACTTTTACTTTAAGTGAGAAGTCATGTATTCAAACTCTTTTATCATCTTCATCTTTCTCTTGGATGGCTTTTATCCAAGAAAGAATAAAGGGAATCATTTCTAGGAAATGGTTTGTTCCTTGAAGAATGATCTTTACCCCAAGGGCAAATGTTTTGAATTATCTCAAGAACTAGTTGTGTTGTGCCAAGGAATGGCCTTTTCCTTCAAGAAATAGTTGTGTTCCCAAATGAATGGTTGTTTCCTTGGGGGCAAATGTGTTGAACTACAATGAAAAATGGTTGGATGTTGACTTGGGAAATGGCCTTTATGTAGGTCAAATGTTTAACAGTACACCAATACATGTTTGTGTTGCCTAGGGAATGGTTTGTTCTTCACAAATATTTTCGTTGGGGAAGTTGCATTTTTTTCCCCGCAGTTTTCAGCAGCAATCAAATTTTGTGAAATGCTTAAAAGTTTTTGTAAGGTTTCAAAATAAATGAAAAACTATGGAGGAAGGTTGCATAATGGATGGAAAATTGCATGATGGGTCAAAAGATGGGGAAAAAACAATGGGTGAAAAGTTGGGAAATAAAGTTGCACAATGGATGAGATATTAGGGAAAAGGCTACAAAGTGGATTGAAAGTTGATTCAATCTTTCATAATGAATGAAATTTTATATAGTGGATGAAAATTGAAGTTGTATAATGGATGAAAATTTAAGGACAAAAAATGAGATGACACATTCATTGATTGGGCAACTATTAATTACAACTTGACATGTTTTCCCCATGGAAGTGTAGCTAAGGTCTTTAAGGAAAGCATGGTCCCAATTTCTCTTCTTCCTATCATGGGTAAATGCATGATTAGATGGTTTAAAAGTGGCATTTGAAAGTCCAAATTTTGCATTAGCTAAAATTATCACAATGTGACATTTAGTAAAATATGTTATTCAATGTGCATTGACCTCCAAAAGGTATTTGGTGTTTAAAGGTTAGTGAAATATTGTATATTGATTTAGGAATGATCTTTGAAAGAATTTAAGAGGTTGCAATATGATTAAAAGCAATTTATAATTTGTTCATTTTTTATAATTACCAACTTCTTTCTATGTTTGCTCATCTAAACTCCTTTGGGTGTTTCTTTGAGTAAATTTCCTTGGCATTTTCATAGTTTTTTTTTAATGATTAATGAAAATGGAATTAATTGGGAACATTGACAACATTGGATAATGGACGGAAAGGACATTTGAGAATACTTACAATTTGACCAATTGTATTGTGAATTGACCTTTAAATAGTAACATGCATTTAGGGCTTGATGAATGTGGTGCATTGATTTGGGTCCAAATTTTTTTAAGTGTACCAAAATTTTGTCGCATCATTCTTTGAGCTAATCATATTTTATCTTACATGAAACATGAAGGAGATGATATTGATGAAATCTAAAATTGTAGTGGTTTAAAATATTGTATTGTAAAATATTTAACATTTTTTTGTTCTAAGTGATGCATGATTTTCACCCTTCAAGAATGATATTTGAAGTGAAAAAGGAGGTTCCAATTGGATGAAGAGGAGTATGCCATTTATTCCATTTTCTTGATTGTCAATAATTGGGAAAACTTTGAAAAAAAATGGACAATTGATGAAAAGGTATTTAAGAAAATTTCACAAGCTAACCAACTATACTACAAGTTGACCTCCAAAAGCTACTTGATATTTAAGGGTTAATGAATATAGTGTAATGTTTTACAAGTGATCTTTGAAGTGGGGAAAATGAACTTCCAATCTAGTTCAAAGTAGTTTAAGATTCTTTAGTCATAATTTGTTAACTTCTTTGGATGTTTCTTTGTGTACCTTATCTTAAATTTTAAAAAAGTTTTGAACGGTTGATGAAAATGGATTAAGGAAGAAAAAATGTAGCTAACTTGTAATTTGAGCCAAAATGTTGCACAAATGAACCATGGGTTAACAAGCCACACCATTGTTTTGAAAGGATTCACCGATCTCCTCCCTAGTATCATATACTTTACAGCTCCTTGGTTGAAGATTACACTAGTATGTTTGGCATTTTTTCTTGTGGGTTTTAAATAAAAGTCTTAAAATTGCAAAGTTATGAATCTTGCCACTTTAAGGGGACATAACTTTCTCATTTTGCCTCCAATTTGAAAGTTGCTGTGTAGAAGTTGTAACCCTTCAAAAGATATTTCCAATTATAACCAAAGATGATTTGAACCCTTGCCAAATGATTTAATAGTTAAAGAATTTTTTTTGCAATTTTTGTCAGTGATTAAATTTTCAAGTTTTCTTAACATGATTTATGACCATTAAGTTTTTGCCCATTCCATTATCCTTGACACCATGTGCTAACCAAGGTAGCATTTTCACTTTGGGGATGATTTCATTGACTTATGTATTATGCTACAACTACTCATGTAACCTAATCAAGATCATCTTAAAACTTTCATTTGATTATTTACCATAAAGTTACTTGTACCACTATAGATTACCATCATGACAAGGCCTTGATCTATAAAACATCATTTACACCTTGCTTTTTGTAAATTCTACATTAACTGGTTCTATTGTGCACACCACACACACACACACACACACACACACACACGAAAAATAATAATTCCATCATAGAAGTTTCAAAAATGATAGAAGATCAAGAGCCCCATTGTCTTCAAAAATTACTTTTTTATATCACTTTATAGTTTGTTCTAACTATTCCCAACTATCCACAACATTTTGTTCAACTAGCTACAACATTCAATAAGAGTTTGTTTTAAAATTTTGACTAACCTATTATGTTCAATTTTATTTCCTTTTGAACTAATTGTTGAATCAACTACCTTTTGAACTATTATTTATTGAATGTGGTTTATCCACATTTCTTACTTTATCCCCTTCATGTAGGATTGTAGTGTCTTCACATAGTATACTTGTTCTTGATTGGGTTCTATGTTAGTAGTTTTCTTGAAATATAGAATGGGGTGTCATAATCATGGAGTTATTCAATTCTTTTTAAAGATGAGGAAGTTCCCTTGAATATTGTTGTGTCATTCATCATCTTCCAATACCTCCTCTTTGTTCATATTCACAATTGGTGAAGGAAATATTGTTAGTATTGTCATTAGATAAGATTTCAGGGCCTTAAACGTAGTTAATTTGATAAATGCCATGTAAAATGAATGGTAACAAACAATGTATAAAGGTATTTTTCAAAATGTGCTTGAGTAATTCTAGAATTTGGTCCTAGGGTGTTACATCACTACAAAACTATTGCCATCACTTTTGAAAATATTAATTTCATGATGAAGTTCAAAGCATTGGATTATGAGTTTGTCCCATCTATGTTTCTCATTCTTCATGCACACCTCAATGTGATCTAATATTTCCATGAGTCCTCCTATGGTGAAGCTTGTTAGGCAACCTTTAATTTGCAATAATAGTGCATTGCATAGAACCCCAAATAATTTATAAGATACTTTACCTTTCCATAACCATGAAAATCATTGAAAATGATGTAGCCATATATAATGTTTTAGGCCAAATACTCTCAATACTCCATGTTGTCAAACTTCCACAACAATTCAATATCCTCCAACTTTATGAGTGTCCTTATCACTAGGGAAACAGATACAACTGCCAAATAGTTTTAGAGTTGATAAAACATGTAATAAGTTTTTGGATTGGGTGCCATTGGCAATATACACTCCAATTCCTTGAGGGCACGCAACATGTCACTTAGAATTGGCATTTAGCACAAGGTTTTAAGCCTATTACCACTACATCACATGGAACTAGCATCTTATAAAACACTTTACATTCTATTATCCTAGTTTAGAAATTGATCCTAATGTGTGTTTGATAAAAATTATATACATGTGTGTTTCCCTGGTATCAATATCCTTGCTTGCAAGGTGCCTATGTTCGAAGATGTAACTTCTCCCTTCGACCGTTCAAATGTTTTTTAATATCAACTTTCTTAGCTAATTCCATTTCCACTAGATTCATCTATTTTGTTACCCTAGGAGTAGGTGTTGATTTGCTTTACAAATCTACACATCATCATCATCATCTTCTCCTTCATTGTTTTGTTTTCTTCTTCCATGTTTTGAATTGACTCATGAGTTGCATCCAACTATTTAACCATACCTTCTTCTTGGTAGTATAGTTTAATCGTGGAGGTTTTCACCTCTTGAAAAACCTTTACTAAGCCAACATATTGATTTTGTAGCATTCAAGATGGCCTTCACAATGTTCTCTAACGTCGCCTTCTTGTTTTTTGCATCTTCGAATGCCTTCCTTCTTGCATTGAGTTTTTCCCTCTTGTTAGCTTTCATGTAGCTTTGATGTGATTTTTGAAAATTAATTTCTTTCAATGGTTGGCCTCCCCAATATAACTACTAGATGTTCATAATG
>Ga0209208_10007274_pt1 | contig 15050 bp, 4 predicted proteins | sample S1TSphfallax_3_FD_187694 | JGI IMG/M metagenome (GOLD analysis project Ga0209208, IMG submission 187694) | Host-associated microbial communities from peat moss isolated from Minnesota, USA - S1T2_Fd - Sphagnum fallax MG (SPAdes) (version 2) | ecosystem: Host-associated > Plants > Peat moss >...
ACACCCAAGGGTGTCCCGGAATGTGAACTAACCACGTGGGTGGTTTGTTTTGATGCAGATTCAAGCTTGATCTACTAAATCATCTTCCTAGTCTAATCCCTGGGCTCCCAACTCGACCCTCTACCCGTTTCTAGAGTTGGAAGCCGGGAGCGCCTTCCGAGTCCCTCTTTCCGCAATTACACTTTGGTGAACCCTCAAGTGGATTCACCCCGGGACTTGGGAGTCGTCAATAACCATTAATAACCATTGATAAAATAATCATCAATAATCACCAATGGTTTACAAGGGAATAATCACAATTAGCCACCAATAGCCATTAATATAATAGCCACCAATAGTCACTATAATAATATCAATTAATAACCACCAATATCCACCAATAGAATAGCCATCAATAACCATTCATATAATAATCATTAATAAGCACCAATATTAACTAATAAAATATCCATCAATAACCATTAATAAAGTAGACACTAATAATCATAAATAGAATAACCATGAATAGTCATCAATAGAATAGGCACCAATAACCATTAATAGAATAGGTGTCAATAGCCATTAATAAAATAGCCACCAATAGCCATTAATAGAAGAATCACCAGTAGCCATTAATAAAATAGCCACCAGTAGCCATTAATAGAAGAATCGCCAATAGCCATTAATAGAAGAGCCACCAATAACCATTAATAGAAGAATCACCAATAGCCATTAATAGAAGAGCCACCAATAGCCATTAATAGAAGAGCCACCAATAGTCATTAATAAAATAACCACCAATATAATAACTACTAATGGCCATTAATAGAATAGCCATTAAAAAAACTTCATAACCACAAATAAAATAGGTACTAATAGCCATTAATAACCACCAATAACACTAATAAAAGATGAACTAATATCCATATATTAGAATTGTTTAGAATTGCCAAAAATAATATAGGGTGAAATAATTTATAATAAACAAAAATATCTTAAGGTGAAATAGTTTATAATAACATATAATTGCCAATAATAACATAAGGTGAAATAACCTTCAATAGTCGAAAGTAACTTATAATAGTTGTAAGTAACCTAAACTAAAATAATTTACAATAGCCAAAAATAACATAGAATAGTTTTAAAAACTTACAATAGCTGAAAATAACCTAAGGTGAAATAAACTAAAATAACCAAAAATAACTTAGAATAACCAAAAGTAGCATAGGGTGAAATAGCCAAAAATAATCAAAAATAATTGAGAATAACCATAAATAGTCGTAAATAATGTAGGGTGAAATTATTTAAATTAATGAAAAATATTCATATAATAATTGAAAGTAGCTTAACATAAGTAGTATTATCATATTAACAAAAAAATAATCCATTTATTTATTAAAAAAATTTCAAAAGAATGGTCATTGAAATGTTATTGAATAATGTTATTCAAATTTATTTTTTGTTCAAATGATTTTAAACTTTCAAAAGGAAATAAATGTATTTATGTGCATTATTGAATTTTTTTTAAAAAAAACTCGTATCATTTCATTTGAATAAAATCTCAATAAGATATGAATTTTCAAAGTTTATGTTTTTATAATATTTAAAATGAAGTATTTGATAAATAGAATGTAATGTAAATTATTATCATAACAAGTGGGGTGGCTTGATGGTAAAAGTGTTAGCCTCCATTTCAAAGATTAAGGGATCAAAACTCATGGGTGGTGTTGTGTGTGGTCAACAATGGTATGTTGACCAAATATTATTTTATCGAATTCTTAGAATAGGTGCCTAAGTTTTACATGGCCTACCTACCTACCTAGGCTAGGTTTTTAACCTAACGTATGTAATGACATGTGTCAATAAATAATAGACTTTTAAAATCATGAAATTATCAATAATATTATAGTTAAGTGACTAGCAAGTGAATGGTTTGGTAAATTTGTGTTTCAGTTGAAAGTAACTTTGTTTCACTAAGTACTAATGAAATAAATCATTGTTCGTAGCAACTAGTCCCTGTTCACTAAGGGGTTAAACAATTTCACTAGGTAAAAGTGTCTAAATTCACTCAAAAATTTAATGAAACCTAGAATGAACTAGAACGCATTTCCTAGTAGTGAAACATCATTATTTTCATCATATAAACTACTTGGAATTATTAAAAGGAATACCCCACATTTGTAACTACATTATTGATTTTTAAAAGTTGTAACCAACATTTACAATCAATTATGGGAAACATTGTACATGGCATTTGGGTAGCCCCCACTTTAACAAAACAATTATAAATATTTTTTTACTACATACTATTAACATGGCAAGTTACACTTGACCATGAACTTCACATTAACACAAGACAGTTTGATAGACTCTTCCCACGTGTCATTTACTTTTATTCTGACCTAATAGGAATTCCACCTATTTTGAAACTTCCTATCATTGCAAGGACCTATACCCTCCACCATGTTTCATGTACATGATCATTGGTTACATCCAATTTTTTAGTTACCAAATGTCAATCAAAATCTACAAGTTAATTTATTGTATCAATATCATGTTTTGAAAATATACATCCAAAACAAATTCATGGGACAAGGTGCAACAATGTGTTATTGAGTGCAATGTCATGGGACCAACTACAACCTAATATTATTAAAACCAAGATAAACTTAGCAACCTCATGTCAATTATAATGGGATTAGAAGCAATTCAATTATGAAATCCAACCTTTGATATTCATGAGCAACTACATTTGATATTAATTTCATGTGAACAACCAACTCAAATTTTTTCAAATGATTATAGGTTTGATTTCAAATCTTGAATATTCAAAGTTTAGTAGGTTTGATCTCAATTACCATGCATGGGCCACATATTTCTTATTTCATGAAGTGATTGAATAAAAAGTCTTAGCTATCCATGGGCAAATGAATTTGATATAAGCAAAATTTTGGCATGCAATTGGATTTGTTATTGATCATCAAAGGTCAATTGTCCAATTGAATATACATCATTTATTTTTCAACAATTGAATCTTAACCATTCGAAAATAATAATATTTAATTATTTCGACCATCTTGGAGCAATTGGATCTTATCTACTTGTTACATGTATACTTGGGCTATGCGTTACTACGCACTACCAATGACAATTTTCCTTCTTATTATGTTCCCATATGATTATAATTTATTTTTAATTATTTATGTCCATGTCAAATTTTAGTTCAATTAATATAAATATCATGGACCTGAAAAGGCTCATACTAATTTTCCTTTTGTATCCATGTTGGTGAATAAGAAAAAATAAAATATAGTTATTAGGGAAAAAAATGAAGTAATTATAAAGACAAGAAGTAGTTATTAGGAAGGAAGTAAAGTAGTTATATTTGGAAATGTCTCTAGAATTGTTCAAGGATGACCATACGAAGGATGATGCAAAATTAATAAGGAGCTTATGAAAGATTATAGAAAACCACTCATGTATAAATTCTTTGAAATTCTTGTCAGTGGAATGTTTTTGGGGTGACCATATTTGATCTCCACCATATATGGAACCAAGTGCAATTAAATGATTAGATTTTATTTTTTAATCATTTCATTTATTTTCTTCAAAGGATTAAATTTGATTCCAATCATTTAAGGTTGAATGGATTTGATCTTTGCCATTATTTATTATCATTTTCTGTTGCAATTAATTTTGACCTCAATCATCTAAAGGCAATCTTCTTTTATTCACATCATAGGGTGTTTTTTGAAAAAACAATGAAATTTGATATCAACTTTTCAAAGGAGACCAAATTTTATCTTCACAATTTCCCCTATTCCAAACTTCATAAAAACATGGACTAAAATGGTAAGAATTCAATTTGACAACCAATTATAATATAGTTGTGTCATAATCAAAACAATGTTCAAGCAAAGTTGAAGGGTAATGGTCATAAAGCTGCAAAAATGTATAAACAAAATTGAAATATTGCATATATGTTGAAACATAGTTGAATAATGTGTAAACATAATTAATGTAAAATGGAAGCACAATTGATTAATTATTGGGTATAATTGAAATAAATGTTGATTAAAACTAACACAACAACATATTATGACTCGTCAAAAAAATGATTACTATTTTTTTTTACTCAATTGTAACTACTTAGTTACAAAAATTACTATGTAGTTACAAAGGCATTGAGATGTCATGTGATGTCATGGTTTTGCGATTGTAGTTAGTATGACAACTAAAGGCTTTTTTTGGATAAATATATTATTTTTCTTGAAATTGAAATAATGTCTTAAATAGGTTTGGATAAATTAATTAAAAAAACCTTGACTTTTGTGATTAAAATTAACAACTTTTAGTCTCACAACATGATGATGTGGCATTCCACATGAATCAACACCAAAACATGTCTTTTACAACTTGTCATATTCAATTATAATGGGAAAACAACTTTAAAATGGCATAAATGACTAAAAACATAAATAGAAAAATAATTGTAGTCGAATAAGACCAGTCGTAAAAGACATATTTTGGTGTTGTACGTGGTAATAAAATATTTGACTATTAATCAACACAATGACCCATACATTATTTTGGATGAAATGATGCATTTATTGGCCGGTCACTATGTTAGAGATGTTGTCCAATCCCTAGCTTTGTGCATCAAGATGCAAGTCTAAAAAGTTTACTTTCACTATAACAAATCCTATCCTTTGAACTAGATACAAAAGTGACAATTATTATTTTTCAATTACATTTATAACTACTTAATAAATAATCACCAAGTGATGGCAAAAGACATCAACATGCCACATGACATCATGGTTTTGTAATTGTAATCAATATGATAACTTGTTGGTTTTTTCAACAAATTATCATATTATTGTTCAATTTTTGTTCGTTAGTTACAAGAACTATTCACCTTTGTGACTAATGATGACATGGCATGTTACATGCCAACAAGATGATGTGGTCCTATTTGTCGACATCATGAGTCATGTCATTGATTTTTTGAATTTATCTCATTTATTAGCTAGTTGAAAATATTGTTGTCCTTTATGATTAATAACAACTTGGTTTTCCATGTGATGATGATATGGCATGCCATTTGGCAACAAGGTGTCACAAACTTTCATGGCAATCCATGATATTTTGTGACACCATAAGTTTTTGTGTGTTTTAAATTTATAACACTAATATTTGTCATGGCATGTCATAATTTTTTGTGTGCCATGAGGTTTTTGAAGTCATGAATTGTATGTGTACTAAACAATCTATTGTTAACTTGTAATTATGACTACAATATTAATAATCATTTTGAAAAAATGACACATAACTCCTTGAATTTTTAACTACTTAACACACTAGCCTAGGTTAACATACTTATTAAGTTAACCTATGTATGTAAGCTACTTAGTAAAAACCTAGATTTCATAATATAAGTTATTTTGTAAGCATTAACTAAGCATTAAAAAACTTACTACATCTAATATATTTAAATATACCTATAATAGGTTACCCTACTAATAGTTAACCTAGTGTGATGAATGTGAACATTAAACATGATCTTCCAATAGATGGAATTCATCCATAATGTTTATTCGTAACTCCTAATTAAGTCTTAGTTAACTTTTAATTAAATTTCGTAACTTTTAATTAAAACCCAATTAAGTCCTAATTAAGTTTTAGTTAACTCATAGTTAAATCCTAGCTAAATCTGAGTTAATTTTTAGTTAACTTGTAAAATTAAATCCTAGTTAAGTCTAATTAATTCTTAATTAAATCCGAATTAACTTTTCAATTAACTCATAGTTGAGTCCTAATTATGAAGGTTCCCAAAAAGCTTCCTTACTCGATGCACACATGGAAACCTCCTTGGAAATTTCCTTGAGCTAGGTCCCTAAAGGAGTATAAATAGTAATAGGACCCTTCATTTCCTTCAATATGTTCAACACTAATCTTAGGCTCGATCTTGCATCATAGCCTTGTCATGTTTTTTTCATGTTCATGTTTACACGTGTTAGTATAATAAAATTTTGTTTTCACATTTATTTTACACATCTCTTGTTTTTATTTTTGGTTATTGTGTTATTGTTTTTGAATCACATAATCTTGTTTTGTTCCTTGTTTGGAAGTTAGACTTAATCCTTTCCTTTAGCTTTTGTTCTTGTGGGTTTTCATGTCCTTGACACCTAGGTAGGTTTGCATAGGTTCCTAGCTTTAGGTTTTTTGCCAAGTCAACCTAGGTTGCTCATTACAAAATACCTTATCAAGTTTGTGTAATTAAATGCAACTATGATGTGATTAGATGCAATTCAATGCAACATAATTATGCCACGTTAATTTATTTTTGAGCTTAATAATGTTTAGGTTAACCTAGGTTAGGTTAGTAAATAGTATAAGTTGACAAACTATATCATCTTAAATCAACCTAAGGAGGTTTAGGTCTAGGCTAAGTTGGTAGGTAATAAGTAGGTTGACCTAAGTCAACCTAGGGTAGCTAAGGTTAATTGAAGGCTAAAACTTTTGAGCTAATTTATAAAGTTGTGTTAAATATAATTAGTATAACAAATGTGGTAGTGCAATGGATGAAAACTTGAACCCCAAAGTGAAGGTGAGGGGTTCAAGTCCTCAGTCTTATAACCTATGATACGTAGGCCACTTGGCTTAGGTTAAATAACGTAGTCTAGGCTTCTTGGGCTAGGAGTTTGACATTTGTTTTTAATTTAAGCCATTTAGCTTAGGTTGCCTATGATAGGTAGTTAGCTTAGCAAGGTTAAGTTAGGTTGACTTTTGGTTATGCTAGTTACATGGGTTAAATTAGGTTGATTTTTGATCATGTGCAATGACTCATAACATGTTTATAAATTTTGACACATGTCATCCATCCATCAAGGTGTTTTTTATAACATTTAGTTGAATAAAACAACTAAGTTGACATGGCATGCACTTTACACATCAAGGGTTAATGATGGCATGGAACTCTATTATTATAAGAAAATTTTAAAATCCTAGTTATTAAAACGATTGGGCTTTGCAATTGAACATCCCTCGTGGCTAAATGGGTGAAATGACATGGGTTTAACAACTCATTATCACTAATCACATATGTCCTTATTGACTAGTATGTAGTTGGAAGGGTCAATTGCAAACCCAAAATGTGTTGTTGTGTAAAATAAGGTAGAAACATAGTGGAAAGAAACTTGAAATGTTTAAATCAAAACAAAATTATTTTATGGACAACAAACTAAATAATATGAAATTATAAAATTTATTTTGGGGAAATAAGTTTCATGTAATTAGGAAAATTTGAAATCATTTAGTAAAAAACACTCGTTAAAAAATAAATTAAATATTTTGAAATTTACAAGATAAAAGTTCAATAGTCTATCAAATATATTTTTAGATCAGGTTTGTTCATAATATAAGAGGATTTTGAAATTTGTCTTTCAATCTCCTTGTTCCATATCATTTGTAAGAATAGTAAAGGGATGTGGTTCACCTAACCCCATCCCACCATAATGACAAACACAAAGTTAATGGAAAGTGAGAAGTACTAGGTTTTGATAACATAAAAAACTTGTTGTCAATGTCTTACATTTCATGAAAAGAAAAAAAAGAATTAAGGTCCAAATTCTTTAAGGAATATCAAAATATTATCATAGTGTCACCCTTCCTCTATTCCTTTACATAGTCCTATTTGACCATGTAAAGACACAAAATGGATGAAATTGACATGAGCAAGAAAAATACTTAATGGATTGTCATGTAGCGAAAAAAACATGATTAAAAAAGTTTCAAACCAAGAATCTCAAAAACAATTTATTGCCAAGTCATAACTTGTTTTGTCACCACTTTGGCAAGCAACAAACCTAACCATGATTGGTTATCATAAACTATTTATGGATTGTCTATCACATCACTTGGCCCAAAATCCCCAATGTATCATGTTTATCACATCTATTCACAACCAATACCAACAATAATGGCTTCTTAACATGGATATGTTCACATCTTAAAACAAAAGCAATTACACTTCTAAAGCTTGCAACTTCCTATTCAACATTACCTTGCTACGTTGTTAGACAAAATGAGTGCCAAGATATGGATGCAACAAAAAGAAAAAAAAACTTAGCATAGGTAGTTTGTACAAACTTACTTTGAAAGCTTTTAATCTATTTTTTATATAAGTAGTCAAAATTTGCATTTGCATATTTGATTGCATTCAATTTTTGTTCAAATTTCAAAAATACTTTAATCACAATGTTTATTGTTAAGGGTAAAAAATTGTCCTATGTTGGTTAAACACCATGGGTGTTACGACATAGTAATACCTTCATTGGATGATAGTTACAGTTAGATGGCAAAACAATTTCAAAATAATTCTAAAGTGAAAGTGTTTTTTGATGATATTACCATTAATACGTTGAATTACCTTCGTGGGACAAGATAATCAAAAATTAACTTTGGGATTAATTCTAATGAAATTAATATTAATTATTATAAATTATATCCTAATCTAGTTCATTTAGAAGGGCACCCTATTAATTATTTAGTTATTAATAGTAAATATTTTATTTATTAAACGGTGAAGCCATCTAAGTTAATTAATGCAAGTGGATAACGGATGGATGGATTTCCCTTAACTAGGATGTGTGGAAAGGATTAGGATAAATAAATTGAAAAGGACAAAGACTCAACCTTTGTGTGGTGAACATCCTTTTTGGATTCTTTATTTATTTTTTAGTAGGAGTGAAAGATTTCATTAGAAGATTAGAAGATTAGATCATTAATTTTCATGAGTCATTAACATTAAGAGGATGCTTGTTTGCAACACTCTTGTGTGAAAAATAAGGAAAAGAACATGGGAGAAAGTTGTATTTGTCCTTATGTAATAGAAATGGTTGAAGTTGTATGGATTTTATCATTTCTTCTTGATGTGTGTTCTACTTAGAGTGTGATAAAGGAAAGGAGAGTGGTTTATATCAAGTTTATATTAAACTTTGTCATTCTTATGTATTAGTTATTATTTTCTTCTATAAAGCTAGAATATTATCTATCTATGTTCTAATTTTGGAGTAAAAACTGCATTCTGCCATAGAATGATAGATACCATTGGAAGATGGCAACAAAGAAATAAACATGATATTTGAGGTTTACAAGGAAGGTAATGTTGCTATAGATGGTAGGCGACAACCACAAAGGGTCTTTAGGCGTTGCAGATAATAGGTAACAATTACAAAGGGTCTATAGGTGATGTGGATGGTAGGCAACATGTATCAAAGGTCTCCAAACGATTATAGGTCTTCTTTCAAGTTTGTAAATAATGATATGTGCACGACAATAATTATTGAATGATGATAGTTGTTGCATTAGATTATTAAGTAGACAATAAACGAGTTTTGTTTTCATGCGTTTTCATCTTTTTTCTTATTCCTTTAGTTGTTTTAACAACCTTTTTCCTTGATGGTAACTAAGTTGCTGAATTCCATGTTTTAACACTTATGTTGGTCAATTAATATTCATTGACTGTATCATTTTTTGATGTACATTATGAATTTTTTATATAATGGTTTAATAAGTTGTTTAAATCCAAATATCATTGGAAAACATCTTGGTTGTTTTTTGTAATATGTTCCAAAATAATTCTCCTACACAATCATTCAAAATTTATGATTTATGCCCATTTCTAATTACATAGTAAAATATGAAGTAATATTTTTTTAGTTATTTAATGATTGCATGACTACAGTAATATGTAAACATGACTATATAATAATATAAAGACATGGCTATAATAACTTTTGAAGGTGATAAAACCTACATGATTTATCGTATTAGCTTAATTAACAAATTTTGACCATCAAAATGAGAAAAAAAATTAAATAAAAAAGTTAGCTACTAGAATTGGAACTTTTAATTATCCCCAAAACATAGCAATATAGGGAAAGAAGAAATCATTAATGCATAAATATTTAAGTAGATTTTCAAACAGAAGTCTCATAGTAGCTATATGTATTATTTAATTAAATTTTGGTCACATATCGAGAAAATTTGTTAAAATTTATATTAAAACTCATTTAATAGATTATACCATGGAAAGGCCCTTTAAATTAAAAAAATAGAATAATGATATTAAAATAATATATGCATGAAATTTTATTAATTATGGAATTTACTTAATTTAATACTTTATATAATGATAATATATGATTAAAAAATACAAATTAGATGTTTAATATATTTCATATTACGAAATTAAATTAATTGAAGTAATTAAATAATTTAAAAAAATATAACACAACTTTTATACATTTTTAAGCAACTAAATATATGTTAAGCATGTGGGGATGTATAATATAGTATTTTATTTTATTCTTAGCAGTAAATATGTTTCCAAAAAAAATCAATGTTAATTATTAATATCATTATTTATAGGACTTATGGAAAGATATTCAATTAAATAAATGTATGTATATATAATACATTTTTAATACAATTTTCATTGATTAAGTATATGTTAAACATGTGTGGGGAAATATAATCTTGAATTTGATGTTATAATTAACAAAAAAATATTTTCCAAAAAAAATGTTGATTGTAAATAAAATTATACATAATTTTTTATGAATTTTTTTTTTCAAAACATCATTATTGTTCAAAATGTATTAAATAGCAAGATTCAAATGCATTGTCAATCAAATTAATTAAAATTTTGTGCTTAGGAAATTTATAAATGTCTACAATTTGGAAAAATATTTAGGAATTGAATTTTTTTCATTTGGAAAAAGTATGAAAAATATAATATTGATTACAATTGGGACAAAGGGTGATTTGGGATAATGTTGCAGTGTTTTCATTTCATTAAATTTGTCCCATATCTTCTGTCAACAAGTTCAACTTTGTAAACTATATTGGGAAATGAAAAAGTTATACATAATACATGAATGAAAAATATTCAAAATGTAAGTAACACACATATACGTTGATAAAAAAAGCTTGTGTCCTACAAACTATATAGGATCCTATTTACCTACCTACTTACCCACCCACCTACTTATCTACCTCCCTCCTTAGGCCTATTTACTTACATAGGCCTAAGTTAAAATTCTAAACTAGTTAGGCTATGGTAAATTAGTTTTTTAAAGTTAACTTAAATTATTAAGGCATGTACCCTAGATGAAATCTATAAACTAAACTAATAAATATTAGCTAAATCATCCACATGGTTTCCTATGTTTATAAACATGTCTCCATTTCATACGCCAATAAATAGCTATTATTTAATTTTAAAAATCCATTGTAAAAATAAAATTCATTGTCTTTCCCAACTATAAATTTCATATGTCATACATATATCACTAAACCAAAAAATTACTAATGGCAATAATATGAATATGATCTCATTACATAGCCATGTAGTAATAAGTGGCCGAAATTACCACAAATAAAGTAATATGTGCACGGTAATATAGACCATGCTTTGGTGTAGTGTTGGGCTAACACATCAAACACAACTTGACCTATTTTAGAAGGGTATGTAAACTAGGATTCATATATATCTCCTTACTCAAAAAAATGCACTTTATTTAGTTCTAGTTTTGAAAACCAATATTTCCATGAATTTACTAGCGAGTGTTCAAAACCATTTCCATTACTATTTTCCATTTTAATATAGTAAATAAAAAGATGTAAACACAAGTTGTAAAGCGAACAAACATATTTGTTTATTCAAAAGAATCATGCATAAGGTTATTTCACTTTCCCAATAATCTATTTTGTTTGTACATCAATCAAATAATGCAAGCTTCGTATAATTAAATCCCTCAAAATTATGAACAACGTGTTAGTGGGATTGTGGGGAACACTAGGTTTCTACAACTACACTAACTTTATTATCAAGGTCCTACTTGATATCCAAATTCAAACAATTTTAAAATAATTGACCTATTCAAAATAATTTGAATGATGTTGTCTCCAACACAAAGCTTTTGCAAAGCTTTTTGAATATTTAGTTTTAAACAAATCAACATGGATTCCAAATCCATCCTTCTTACCTTGACCACCATAGTTGGAAAAGGAAAGCTTGCATACATGCAAATGAATCATTGATCAACACCACCTCAAAATTGGAAAAAAAGTTTACATCCAAGATTAAGCATTTACTACAAACTTAGCAATGCATTGTTGTAAAATCTAGCCATAGTTTTTATCACTAATGTTGATCACTAATCATTTTCAAAAACCACCATTGTTACCACACATTTAGTAATATTATTTGTCAATGCAATTACTGAACATAACTAAAAGGAAAACATTTTGCTTTCAAATGTGATGCTTTACTTGATTTGTGAAGAAAATGTGATGAATAAAAAAATCAAGGGGTGTAGATTTTTGCTAGAGTGGCTTTAAAAAATCATGTATTTGGTGGTTTTCGTATTTTGGAATTCCGATGGGTTGATTGCAAAATGACTATGACTCCAAAATGGAAACCACAATTGGGAAAAAATATTGTTAATGGGGTGTGAATAACTTGTATATTATATGGTCATTAGTGGGAAAAAAACTACACTCACAATTCAAAATTGTGAACACATGGTGCCACTTATTAAGTCTAGCAGATATTCCATAATATTCATTGAGGAATTAGGGAAATGCTAAACAAAAGCTAACAAAATGGTCATTATGCCAATAGTCAATCATTAAATTTGCTCTCAAGAGCTTTATAGGCATAATATTATAACTCCCTTTCAACACATAAAGGGGTAAATAAATGTCATAACCCCCAAAAAATGGTATTTTAAACAATGGACATACTTTTTAGACTTTGTCCACTTTTGCACATTTTAGTGGGTTGTTTATAGTTCTATTGGGTCGAATGCAACTTGCAAAAATCCACATGCTTGTTAATAATCTTGATGTGTTGATTTGTATACAAACACTAAAAGAAAAACTATTGTTTGTAATCATTTTTTTGTAATTAAAGAATGTTGCTTGCAACTATTTTCAATTACAAACCACATTTTAAAATTACAATTGAAACTTTTTAGATGTGAAAATTGGTTGCAAACAATAGTTTTTCTGTTAGTGAATTATTTTTTGGAATATATCATTAAAAAGCTCTTGGAACATAAGTGTTTTAAAGGGGCTCACATGACCCATTTGAACATTTGAAACACAAGTTATGGCCAAAAGAAGGGGTGAGAGTCAACTTGACAATTTGATTCTCGACCACTAAAAGTTAAGAATCACCCTGATTCCCTCACGTGTAGGTGGCATACAACATACTGTTGAAAAGTTCTTGACAAGGGCTACAACTTTGCTTTAGACCTCATCTCAATCAGAGGTCTGCACACAAAGTTATGGGCCCTCAAAGTTGCAGAAGTCCTAGTTGTGAGAATTTGAATAACGTATGTGATAGAAATAATATTTTAAGTGATTAGAGGGTTTGTTGCCAAGTTGAACTTTCTACCTTCGTAAAACCCTTTCAAGGTTGCTAGCACAACTTCTTATTGGTTTGGGTGTAGAACTTGGAATTTAGTAAGCAGATGCGCGTTGTACAGTAAACTTTCTCTAAACTAATATCCTTGGGACCAGTCGGAAGATATTAGTTTATGGAGGATATTAGTTTACACAATATTAGATTAAGTATGAGGCCTGCCACGGGCCTGTGCCCGCATATTAGTTTAGAGAGAATATTAGTTTACACAGTATTAGTTTAGAGAAAGTTTACAATAGCTAGCTTTCTAATGAGCTAAAACAAGCTAGATTTGGATAATGTATGTGATAGGAATATTATTTTAAATTATTGGAGGTCTATTGCCAAGTTGAACATGGTGTTGAATCTTTAAAATTTTGTTTAAATGAATGACAATTTAATATAAAATTTTAAGATTTGGAATGTTTAAATTTGGAAAATATATCTATCAATTTTAAATCATAAATGATGCATAGGAGGCAAGTTATTTGGTTTCAATTACAAACGTAACTTAATATCTATAAATACATTTTGCATTTTTCTTTCACCAGTAGCATATGTACTTTCAAGTATAGTCATTTCATAGAACCGAGAATAGAGGGATAGAAAGTCGCCTCACAACAATGTAAAATCCAAGCACACATGTTATTAGAATACATTCAATATTTCTTTTAAGTTTATTTAATTTTTTTGTTTATTTGTTTGGTTGTGCCATTCATACCTACCTATTCCAAGCTTAATTACCTACCCCTTTTCCCCTCCCCACCTATATATATGGACATGAAAATACACTTATTATGTGCCTTTTCATGTCCACATTATCTATGTTATATAATAATAATAATAATAATAATAATAATGGATGTTATTTGTAGATATAATTGTTTGTGCCATTCATATTTATACCTATTCCAAACCTAATTAACTAGTTCATAGCCACCAATATGGACATGAAAAGGCACTTAACATGCCTTTTCATGCCCATGGTTTATCTTTTCTTAAAATTGTGTTTGTGTTTTATATGTGAAAATGGGAGCAACAATTCAATATGAAAATTTAGATAATAATTCAATGAAAAATTAAAACATCAATGTAACATGATCATGAGAAAATGAAACAAGGCAATATGGTGATGGGAAAAAATGAAACAAGGAAGAAAATTTTCAGTATAAATTTGATCGAACATTTGAAATCATTATGCATGCACATGTTAATGTTTTTCTCCCTTTCTTAATTGTAACATCCATAGGAATCCCAACTATGGGCTTAAATATTTGATTCATTCAAACTTTCATGCTTAATTTTATGCCTTATGTTGTTTCATTCAAATGAATATTTGTAAGTTACAAGTTTAAAAGCCACAAATCATCAAATGGTAAAATTTGAATTCGCTATTAACAATTGATACAAATTGTGATTAAATTCATTTCTTAGTATTTATTGATGAAGTGTATACCATGTATAATTTTTTTAACTTGTCATTTAATATTCATGGTAATTATTGTAATTATTGTAATCATATAATTGAACAAATGAAACATTTAAATATTGAATACTTGTAATCAAATTAATTTATTGAATTGTAATCCTTTCATGA
>Ga0209208_10007275_pt1 | contig 15050 bp, 11 predicted proteins | sample S1TSphfallax_3_FD_187694 | JGI IMG/M metagenome (GOLD analysis project Ga0209208, IMG submission 187694) | Host-associated microbial communities from peat moss isolated from Minnesota, USA - S1T2_Fd - Sphagnum fallax MG (SPAdes) (version 2) | ecosystem: Host-associated > Plants > Peat moss >...
CAAAAAAGAGGGTAATATACAAATATGTATCTTAATTTGTCACAACAGAAAATGAGTATATATGTTAATAAAAAAAACCATGTAAACACATAACCAATGTGTGTGGGGGCAATACAATTTTTTAAAATTTGATAATAGGACTTTAAGACTTTGACAAATCATCGCGCTCCATATTCCTCTCTTTATGAACTATCATGGCCTTCCACTAAGTATACTAACAAAAATTGAATTCTTCACACTACAGTCCATAATCACAATATAAATTTAAGATGGAGATGACAAAAAAATGGACAAGCAATATCTACAACATCTTCTTCAAATCTTCTTGAAATTCTCCCACTATAGAAAACTTGCTCACAATTCCCAAGCATTCAAGTATTCAATCTTTCCCATGCACCCTTTCCAATTATCTCAAGCATGTTCAACTTGAGTAGGAATCCCACTAAGGCCAGTTCAAACAACCCCCTTAAGCCTCTCATTAGTTCCGCCCTAGAAGTCTATTGGCATGTTGACTTTTAACACTATGTTCAGTAGCTTCAATGTAGTAGAAAACAATGAAACAAAAGTGAACAACCTATTCAAAATCCAAGCTTCAAACATTCTTCCTAAAAGCTTCTAACACAAACCTCCTTAATTGGAAACCAAATTTAGTGAAAAAACCAAGGTGCTTAGCTTTCCTCCTTGTTAGGTATTTATCTCCTCCCCTCACCAAGCACCTTCTTCTCTCCCCTCAACAAATCATGCATCACCAAACAAAAGAAATCCAAGAAACACCGCTCCACCACCGGCATCTAATATGGGCGCTAGCATTCCATGAAAAACAACACTCCAAATTCCATAACCTACAAACAACAAAAACACAAAAAAATAGCAAAGACATCAAGAAGCAAAATGTAGGTCCTCTAAAGTGACTAATCACCAACTGTCCTCTCTCTTGGTGTTTTCTACTAGTACATCCATCATCTTAGTACTTCATTCTTTAGGGCTATCTCATCACTTCCTCTGATTAGGGTTTAATCATCAAAAAAATTTGCTGACACAAATCCAGGTCACAAGCTCTTTAAGCTAGGCAATTTTTTTAATTAATAAAAAAAATTAAAAAGCATTTTCCATCTACACTAAAAAAAAACCAGTGCAGGTTTTCTTTGATTTTTGAAAATTTTCAAAAGACCAGAACCGAAGGTTATTTGATTTCCATTTTCCCAAGAAACCAGAACCAGAGGTTTAAAAAAATCAGATAACTGTACAACACTGGACAGTAACCATTCATACAACTGCCAGTTGGTTTTTCTAGAACCGCCGGTTCTTTGAGGCTTTAAAGAGACACCATAACTGGAGGCTTTGTTTTTTTTTTAAAATTCCGGAAGTCTGCAAATAAACGGAATAGCAGGTCCTTTGATTTTGAAAATATTTTTAAAAAACCTTTGATTCTCTAATGTTGAGATTTTTCAAAGAAAACCAAAACCACATGTTCTTTGATTTAGAACTTTTCTTAGAAACCAGAACCAGAGGTTACAAAAATCAGATAACCGCCCAACAGCAGCCAGTAGTAACCTTTCATGAAAACTTCCGGTTATTTTTTTTGAGAACCACAGGTTCTTTGAAACTTTGTGGAAAAAGAACCGGAACTGGATGCTCTTTTGATCCTGAAAGTTTTCAAATTACTGGAACTACAAGTTATTTAATTAAAAAAATTATTAATAATTTTAAAAAACAATTAAAAGAAAAAAAACAGCCAGGGGAGGTCCAAGTGTTTTTCGAAACCAGAACAACCGGAGGTTACCAATATATGGGATATAACCGCCCAACACTGGTCAGGTTGCGATTCCTGACGCGAAGCGCTGCTGAGGGAGAGAGGTTTCTGTTGAAATTTGTGCGGATTTTGAACGCCGGTTGCTGGAAGATTCGTAGTCGAGGTACTAAGATCAGACGATTCTGCTCGCTTCGGGGAGGTCACTCTTTGTATATTTTTCTGAAGTACCGGAGAAGCGAGCTGGTTTGAAGTTGCAACAACTTCAGGTCGAGAATCTGCTGTCGATTTGGTGTGTATCCATTGTGGAGGGTTTTGAGGGCAATTACCATGGTTGTAGAGATGGCAACGACGATGAGGGTGATGTCGTCTCATGTAGCTGTGCAACGGCGTTTTAGTCTCCTAATTTCCTCACGGAATTTCCTGTCCCGGAATATTGACACCTTGCCGATACAAGGACGGAATTTGCGTTTTGTGATCAGCTATGGAGTCACAAAGCATCATCTTATGTACACAAAATCAGAGCACATGATGCGGTCCAGTTCACGAAGAACAGTTGCAAGGGCCATGGCTACTCCGGCTGTCGTCGATTCGGTATGCACGATACTTTCATCTCTGTGCAATCTGTCGAATTCTTTGCAAGTGTTGTGGTGGTGGCGTTGAACTGCGAATTGTCATCTTGATCGCTCCTTTATCATGGACTTTTCTTTTACTGGCTCTTCCCTACATGGTGGAGAGTAGCGACATTGTGCGCCCAAAAAATGGGGCAAAGTTTGGTATCCCCACATTCTAGGATCATGCGGAGTCCACTATAGAAAACATTTCCAGCATAATTGAAGGATCCACTTAGGCTTCACTATGCTAACCACCATGTGTTTCCAATTTAGTATGTTGAATATTTGTCACCCTTATGGATATGATTTAAAGGGCAGAACCATTATGCAATGATCCGCTTGTTCTTTCAAGTAAGTGGCTTACTCAATTGCCATTTCACAAATTCTTTCATGTCAGGAGCCTGCAAGCACAGTGAACAAGGAGGCAGAGGTATCTACATCAGATACAGAGCTACTATGTTGCCCTATATGCTTTGAGCCTCTCATAAGAAAAGGTCCTGCAGGCTTGAACCAGTAAGCGACTAGGGTTGCACTTTCTTCAATCTTTGTTTTAGTTGTCTTGGTTATACTTCTGTCTGAAGGCTGTATCATGTTTGGAAGTTCAAGTGCGGTCAGAATTTTGTCTGGAAATTTAGGTCCAGGAGTATTCTTGCTTGGTTTAAGGCTGGGTTGTAGTGGCTTATTTTTTACTCATGAATTGTAGACTACAGTGTCTGGTCCAGCAGTACTTGAGGATCACAAAACAGGTTGGAACTAACTGTTCCTAAGCTTGCTAGTAGTGTAGAATTTGGCAATCAATCAGCTTTGGAATATTGCAACCAAATCCTGATTGATTGATTGCCCCAGTATTGTCTCAAAGAAACAAGTGTAACAAGTAACAAGTATGCAGTAATGGAGAGTATACTTGCTTGCAGGGCAGCAGTAGCAAGGTCAGCTTTCTTTTGTGCAAGGTGCAGAAAAGGTTATTCTACGAGAGATGTGTATTTGGACCTTACTCTGTTGGCAACAGCCAAAGAGTATCAGGAAATTCAAAAACCTAGAACAGAGCTTTTCAGGTACAGTTGTTACCTTGCCTGCAACTATCTTTTCCTGGTTGATTCCAGCAAGAAATAACGTATGCCATGATATGGTTTGCTTCCTTAAGAGAATTTGTGATGGATGTTCTCTCTCATTTGTGAGATTGTTGAAGTTGTAAAGGTGTTTGCCTGCCTTGATGGCCCCTGGTAATGGAATGACACAGATTTTAGACTTGTAGAGTATCTGTCTATTACAAAAAAATATAAGCACACAGAATCAGCTTCTGATATGCCATAATGCTGCAATAGACTTCACGGACCAGTGCACATAGCCTGGAAAGCAGGTTTTATCTTATCTTCAGTGTTTACATTTCTGGAGGGAGGCAGATTGTATTGTATGCATGCAAGTGAAGAAACCAAATTTTAAACATTAATTGATGCAGGAGTCCACTGGTTTCATTTGTGTATGAGCGAGGATGGCGTCAGAACTTCAACATATATGGATTTCCGGGTCCTGATGAAGAGGTGTTCTTCTTTACCACATTGCTCTTCTTCTGCTTGCTTCAATGCTCCTAGTTGATTGTCTCTTCCAGTGCTTCAAATTTCTGTTTAACATCCTTGCATTGCTGATGTGGGTAGGTGAAGATGGCCCAAGATTTCTTGAAACCAACTGTAGGAGGGGTTCTACTAGATGTCAGCTGTGGCAGTGGCTTATTCACTCGACGATTTGCTCAAAGTGGAGACTTCAAAGCAGTAATTGCACTTGATTTCTCAGAGAACATGCTTCGGCAGACTTATGAGTTCATTAAGCAAGACAGATCGCTGACTGCTGTGTATTCACCTAACTGTTTCTCACCTCTTTTTCGCTGACAAAAAACTGAAACAAGAGATCCTATATGCACTGTGATCACACACAATTATGCAAGTAGGTTCACTGGTGATGGTTATGAGGGTGTATTGAATGCTCAGGGACATAGCACTGGTCAGGGCAGATGTTGGGAGGCTGCCTTTTGCAACAGGTTCAATTGATGCAGTGCATGCTGGAGCAGCCTTACATTGCTGGACCTCACCTGCTGCTGGGGTGAGAACCAATTCACAAACTTCATTCCCTCTTCTTATGAGAATTATTTCCAATGTCAGAATTTCACGTATGCCCATCTTGGTCTTCCCCAAATTACAGAGCTTTCAGAGGGAGTTACTATCTTGTCTATTCCAGTTGACATCCAATGAAGCTCTTGTTTACAGGTCTCAGAGATTAGCCGCATTTTGAAACCTGGTGGTGTTTTTGTGGCTACTACCTATGTCCTCGGCCCACTCCTTGACTTTGGTAATAAAGAACTCCATAAGGTGTGTTGCATAAGTCTCCATCTCAAGAGTGGATGATTTCTCTCTCTTGCTTCAAGGTGTTGTGTTTGACAAATGGTTCTTACCACACTAGATGTCACTGGAGAATTTCAAAACTGTTTGCGTAATCAACCAGATATCTTGACTGGAAAACTCATATTTGTTCTGTTTTCTTATGCATCTGCACATTCAGGAAGCTGTTATAAGGTGAAGTTTATGCCAGTAGAAGTTCATGATCTTCCTTTCATTTCTTCACTCACCTTGCACAGTTAACTTGACATTTGCCTCTCATTTTCAAATGTCCAGATATTGAAGCAAGCAGCACCAATCTCCAGACTAGGACCAGGATATTGGGATGACGCAGAGCTGGAGGAGCTGTTCCAAATATGTGGACTTGTAGACATTAAATCACTCCGGCGCAGAAACTTTATCATGCTCTCAGCTTGTAAACCAGAACAGGCTTAATTTCTGTCAAGAACAAAATGTCTATTCTCTTTCCCTCTGCTGCAATGAAGGAGTGGGCTTGGCTTGCACATCAGAAATAAGTTAGTTTGATTTCTGACAATCACGTCTCCTCTGAGGTTTGTTTCTGGATTACATATTGCTGGTGAAACATATGCTAATGGAGTTTCAAGATGTTAGTGGAGGGTAATGACAACAATCACAAATGATGCTTCTGCCATCGTGTGCGATTTGATAGCAAAATGCACCTCAGATCAATCTGAGGAAGTGCATAGTAAACATGTATGATATCATTTCCAGCATAGGGGACACATCTGCATTCCAAGCATATGGCTATCTGCATGGCTTCCTGTCTATGGAAACACAACTGTGATTCATAATCAACTGAGTGAAATGTGCATGTACTAGATGCATTGGGACAGATAAATTTGTTGTATCATGAAGTACAAACTAGTCTGAAGATCTGCTTAGTGAGCATCTGCAGATGCAACTCAAACATTATGTAGCTATACCTTCACAACGGAGGTTGCACTATGCAACAAAAACATTGCAGAACTGTCATTGCTGGTGAAACTGTAAATTATGTAGAAGCACCCTTGAAAATTTGGCGTGGCAAGATTTCTGTGATTTGCCCAGGTGCAGTGTGTGCCCCCAGCTCCTGTGATCTGCTGCTTAGCCTGCAGATCTTCCCACACCTCACTGGATTGAGAGCTGTACACCCTCTGCCTTCCTGAGAGGTATGCCACATGTCAGTGGAGCATAAAGAATGCTTGGAATGTCATCAACAGGATCCCAACATGCAATGCATCTACATGGAATGACATTATTGTGCAGGATCTGTGAGATTTAGTCAAGGGCAGAAGGCATGAAAATTGTTTCAACAAGTGCAACATGAAGGGTTGACAGAACTCTGTTACTTTTGTGGGTGTTCTGAATGCATTTGCAAGTGTAGGTGCACTAGAAGAGAGCAAGCATGTTGATGAAAAGATCAACCAAAGCAGTTGTGTATGTGGGAAATAGCCTTGTTGACATGGATGTTTTGAACTGGTTCAACATGATGCCCATGAAGGATATGGTTGCATGGAGCGCCACAACCTTGGCACATGTGAAATGTGGCCAAGGGAGCCCTCAAATGCTGCAGGCTATGTGCTGCTATCCAACATCTAAGTTTCTGGTGGCAGCAGGATCTTCATGCATTCAACTTCAGAGATTGGCAAGGTGAGTGAAGAAACAAACAGGGCTCACGTGGATTGAGGTGAATAATGAAGTGCACACATTTGTTGCAGATGACCATGAACATCCTTGAATGACTGTAAGGTAAAGCTTATTGATTTAGAGGCTGCTCTTTAGGATGAGGACACCAAGGAGGGGACAGCTCTGGCTGTTATTCTCTGTTCATTGCTCTTCTATTGAGGTGTGCGTGAGGTGGATGCTTGGCAAGCAAAAGGCTGCGCCAATTGATGGTGACCTTGACAGCTCTTTGATGATGCATTCAAGTGGTTAAGTTCAGGTGTGAATTCTGAGGGATTCTTGAAATAGCTCTGCACCATGAACAATAAAATCTTGCATTGGGGAACATTGATGCAGGTGGAGATCATGCACAACAGTGGATGTGCATTGAAAGTTCAATGTGGTGGCATGGCCAAATGAAAACAATGCTAATGTGGGTAGAAATCAAGTGCACCATTACTTGTTGAATAACTTCCCTTGCATAGAAGGCATATCAATTCATTGTTAGATGGCCACTTAAACTTATAAATGAGTGCAAACCAGTCTTTGGGCCATTGTCCAAAAAGGTGTGGGAGGCGGGGGAGGGCCTGGGTTATGAGGATTATTGCAAAATCATGTCGGTATATGGATTTCTATGTAAATGATTCATTGATGGTACTTTGGAATTCTTAGGGTTACACATAAATCTAGGTTGCAAATGTGTCCTTCTTTTGTAATTGTCTTTGTTATACCCAACCATTTGCGAGGAATTCTATTTATCTTGAGGCCTGAAGGTGTATATCAGATTGATTGTAACCTATTGCTTATAGCCTGATTTTTGCACGAGTATATCCAAGTGTAAACAATTCTCTTTGGATACTTGATGTGTCTTAAGTAGATGGTAAGTACCTTGATATTCTCATTCAACCTGAAGTTCCTTTCTTTGATAGGTCAAGCTGAAGTCCCTTTATAGTTAGAGAAGAGATATTGAGATGTAGAGGAGATGGAGAAGGACATTGTTCTTATTTGGAAACACTCTTATTTACTTGACATTTACATTGTTGATGAGGTTTTCAAGAACAATTTTAGTTTTCTAGTATTGTGGGGTGCTAGAAGAGGACAATTAGCTACTATCTCCAAGCATTCAAATTGGGGAAAATTCAAGCTTGACTTGCTAATACAACCGACAACGAAGCTTTCCTTTGCACATGCATATCTTATGTCATGAACACCTTTTCAACATCAACTCATCTAGCAAAAACACACAATATTCAATTATTACAACACTAGCAAGTCAAAATACTCAACATACGAGAGAAACTTCTTGTCATAGTCCTTCATCACAACTTTGGCTTCTTTCAAACTTAATGTACTATTTGTTGCCCTTGTACCTAAGGTCCAACACTGATGCAAAAATATTGTGAGCCATGTTTTCATCAAGGGCTACCCAGAAAGACAAAAAGGATTGTAAGATGATTACTATCTTGCCTACCATCCTCACGTAAGGGGATTAAAGTTTTAAATCAAAATTTCCACATTGCAAGTAGGGAACTATTGTTGACCTATACTTCCCACAAAGCTTTAAAGAGATGATTATGACAACACGCAAAGCATCACAAAAGCACATGTAAGAAAACATTCACAAATTAATGAACCAAAGTTGCACCTTGAGAATCTTGATAGAGAGTTTTGAGTTTATATTAATAAGCTATTGGGATAATGCAAGATTGGCCAAAGGTTGTTTGAATAATGCTTAAATAATTTTAGAACAATTTTGAAATGATAAATTAAACATTAATTATAACTTTTTAAAATGATATTTGGTATGTTATATTTATTAGATTAATTTCAAATTTATTCGCATGATAAAATAATACAATAGAAACATTGTGATATTAATGTATTAAACATTCATGAAACTTTGGAATTAAAAATGATTTTCATCATGTAAATGAAACATTGATTACATTTTTTGTGACTCTTTAATTTGTGAATGTACATGTAACCTCTCCATTGATTCAAAATGCATTAATGAACCCCAGGTTATGGAGATCAAAATTTCAATGATCTCTTGAGCTTTGGCTCATGTAAGTTCAGTAGAAACCATGGTTTGCAAATGAATTGATTATTGACCAGAACACATGTTGATGGTTACAACATATTCCATAATCATTTAAAACAAGGTCAATTTTGAAGTGAAACAAGCCTTGGCAAGGGATTTCAATTTCAGTTTCTACAAATCATATTCAACACTTGCAAGATCCCATTCTTGCTTAAATTTCTTAAATTTTGTATGCAAATGATAAGTTTTTGCAATGATGATTATGCTTTTTTCAAGGACATGCTTCTTCCTTCATGCCAAAACAAGTTCCTTGTCATCTATTATAACATACTAACAAGCATTTGATAATACATGCTTAAAACAAGCTTCTACATAAGGTTTCTAAAATCCAAATGATGCACATGAAACAACATTAAACAAGATCATGGCACATGTGTGTAGATTTTTCCTTTCACAGAAGTTAGGATTTTTATTAATAAACATAAATTATGCTAAAAATGGTTTCGTTTGTTCAACAAAAGTTGAGTTCTTAAAATGTCTAGGGTCAAAAATAAGTTGAAACTAACATTGCGGAGTTTTCATGCACCTTGTTAATAAAGTTCACAAATAATACAAAAATATCAAACCTTAAATTTTTGCAAGAAAGAAATGACACCTTCCCATTTTACAACATGGCTAGTTGACAATGTCAAGTGGTTATGATTAGCTACATAATTAAATCTATTTATGCTTAATCTAGTTTTTTTGTGTAATTTAACTATGAACTAGTTCTAATGTGAACAAATTCAAGTTAATTTGTGTATTGGGTATAAAGCCCAAATTTTTGTGATTTCAAATCCCTCTTTGATGATTTAATATTCTAGAATATAGTGTGTTATGTTTTGCAAGTTTTTCATGTGTTTGTGCAAGTTTTCATTTTCACATGGTGTTTATGTTTGCAGACATTTTTTATGTTTTTGGGTTTGGATTCTTATGTGTTATAAGTGAGTTCACTTTGGTTTGGATATGATGTATCATTAAAGGTTTTATTTGTTATGTGTTGTATGTGTGATGATAGCAATAGTTATAGGTGTCAATGTGCACAACAACATATAAATTGATTTTTAACAATAAACAAAATTTCATTTGTTTGTTACAAATAAGACCATATTTGATGATGTCTACAACACAAATTTGGTTATAATCAACATATTTCCCCATCTTCATCTACATATTTTCCCATAAAATTAAACAAATTGATAAAATTTTTGTTATCTTTGATTGATTTTGAATTCAAAAATGGAATTATTATTATTTTTTGGAAAATGCAATCCAAGTGATTTTTTAAATTTATTTTTTAATTTATTTTTTATTTTTTGGGTGAAAATAAGGCATTTTGCATCCTAGGATTACAAAATCAATGCTTCACACACAACCAAACAAAATTTGCAAAATGAAAAACAAAAAAAGAAAATAAAAATGTAAAACTTGAACTTTCCCATGTCCTTACACTAAGAATGAAAGTTCATCATGTTGGATGGAACACAATGTTAAAAGAAGCCTTACACAAAAAGAAGAAAAACAAAGGTTGAATGGGAAAAAAAGGATTGGAGCGATCCCATCAAAATCAAAAGTTTATTGCAACAAAATCAATGATGGTGACAACATGCACAAAGCTTGTTGTGAGAACCATGACAAGAACAACTCAAACAAACAAATAAACAATAACCCTAAATGTTAAAACTTATCAATCACCTAACACAAAATGAGACCTCAACCAAGGGCTAACATCACCATGACCACTAACCCAATAAAAAAGACCCACAAAGTGACACTTGAATCACTACAAAATAAGGAGAACTTGCACATAAATAATTGTCATTGTTGAAATGGAAAACAAAATGACATGGAGAATTGCTTATTGCAAAAAAGCACAAAGCACCTACTTTTTTCAGGTGTTTCCACAAACATTACAATGAACCTTAATTTTGAAGCAAGAAATCTTTGCCCTTTGCACATGAATGTTGGCATTCAATGACAATATCTCCAAATCTTTGCATCTCACAAATTGTTTTGTTGTTGCAAGCTCATACCATGCCAAAAAAAATAAAGATTTTAGGGTTTAGATTGATATAAATATTAGGGTTTTGCAACTCATACCGGGTGGGTATCGTAATGAACAAGGCATAGAAAAAAAACACATGCCATGCACAGCTTCTTCTTTTTCTGGCGAACTGGTGCAAAATTACACCCAATTTTTTTAATTTTATAAATATACTCTTTCACAGATTCTTAAAAATTTAGCCAAATTTGTTCACACCCCATAAAAGAGTTCACCAAATTTAGACAGGTTCCTGGATTCAAGCCAGGTTTTATTTTGCCAGATTTTACAATAACTTATGGCCATCAGTGCTAAGCACTGTTTGGGATGATAGCCATTAGGCTAGTGCTCCATCACCAAAGTTATGCCAGGGCCAACAGAATAGTTCTCAGGGTATCAAGATCAGTCTGGTAGCTATGGGTTTTCAATACCCTTTGCACAATACGATTGCTGATATCAGTCCAACACTAGGAATTTAGGGGAGGCTTTAATGCTTTGAAGGTCTAGAAAAGGCAATTTAGAAAGATCCTTTTCCTGGCTCACAAAATCTGAAGCTGCACGCCTACCAAAGAGATAAGGAGTTGATGATAAAAGCACAGGCCTATTTAGTTTGTTGAGATCTACTACCCACTGAGGAGTTGCACCTAAAATATAGTGTGAAGGTCATCCACACCATAAAAGAATACTTACTTTCCAAGTCCCTTTGCAGGACTCCAAACTCCACACCTTTAATGTGGATGCATAAGCATGGATGATCATTTACCCTCCTAAACATTTGCTAAATTTGTTTGCAATTGTAATGTTTGAAACATTTGTGAGAAACCAAATGGATGATGAAATACACCCCTTTCTTGGTTTGGAGGCCAACACCTCACAAATGTTTAAACAGTGACGGGCACGATTGCCATGCCCTTCAACATGAAGAGCTTTTATCAACCTTGCCCTCCATATTGAAAGATTTGAACCAGACTTGCCCTTCAAAAGAAAATTTGTCAGGCAGAGAGGGAGATATGGTGACCAGGGGGATTTTTTAATTTTAATTTTAATTTTATGGATCAGTTTTGAGGTTCCAAAACTTGGGTGAATTTTTCCAAATGTTTAGCAATTTTGGAACCTTTTCTTAAGTGTCCTTCCTATTGAAGGATTTGTTGGGTAATAACCATTTGGGTTCTGAAGGACAATTAGATTTTTGCCATGAATTAGAAAGATTGAACCCCTTTTGAAGCACGCCAAGGCTTCAAATTTTTAGCCCCGGTTATGCAATGAGCCTGGAAAAACCATCCTAATTGTCAGCTATATAGCTTCAAAAAGCTCATTCAGTAATGAGCTTAAGTGTTATAGTATATAGTATCATGTATGTGTTTTGCCTTCTTCTTTCTTAGTGGGTGTTGTCTATTTAACTGCCCGCAACAAAAGCTGCAGATGTATTCTTTGCCAGGCAGATTCAACCTGGCCAACCTCATCGGCATTTGGGCTTAATCATGCTAAAAACCTCCTGAGAAGCTGACACAAAACTGCATTAGAGAGCTCAATTAGAAAGTCACTTGATCTCTCAACCCTACTTCTTCCCAATAGGGGAAGGAGACAATCCATCATCAGTTCATTGACTTTGTGTTATGCTGTTGTTAGTTGGGGTCGTTATATGTTGTGCAAAACTTGCACATCAGACACAAAGAATCAACACCAACTCTAAGTGTTGTGTACTTCAAAATTGCACTGGTAAAAGTATTGTGAACAGTGAGTGCAAACATTATAGTTAAATGATTATTTTCGCATGAAAGATTGACCAAAACAGCTCCCAAATGCAATCCAACACCCAACCATCCAAATCCATGTTTTCAAATAAAGAAAACACCAGGAGAACATTCACTTCAAATCAAATGAGTGGTGATCAAATGAGTGTGCAGCCAAGTGTGATTTAGAAGCATAATGTCAGTAAAGGTCTCGTGTGGGTGGCTTATCCGACTAAATCTTCTTAAACTTAAATTAGTGGAGCACATTCTCAACTTCTCCAGATTTCATTGTGATGATGGGCTAATTCATTGGTTAACATCATCTAGGTTTATTGTTTATTGATGCTTTTTTGTTATTTGCTCACCTAGTTTTGAGAGAGAGAGAGAGAGTCCTCAACTCACACAATCATGCATCACGTTTTGTTTTGGTCCATCTTGCTTGACCAAGAGATGGAAATATCTTCTTCTTACTTAGTACACACATTTTACAACAAAAGAACATGAAGAAATGGTCTTCAATGACTAAAATATTCGCCTTGGAATTTGGGGAACTACCCTTTTGAATTCTATTTTTTTCCTTTTTACCTTTTTTTCAATTTTGATCCAATATGTCCTTCAATCATTCAGCACCTATAAACGTGCCAACAAATGTAATAAAGGGTGGTTTTCTTCTTTTTCTTTCAGCTCTAAAAATTTCACTCAAAAACCAACCGATCTACCTTCAAAGCTGGTGTTCTGCTCACTATTTTGCTAAAATGAAGAAATCCAAGAAGGGCTGACATGCACCCACATCCAACTCTCTTTTTTTCCAATAAAGACACAAGCTTCCTTCCACCCGTCAAAATTGCAACACTTCAATTGTCAACACATGAACCTTGTGAGTTTCTTCTTTACCATAGATACGGATGAAGCTCATCAGGGCCACCATTCCCCATTCAACATTCACTCGGTGGTGGATGAATCTCAATGGTTTCACCTTGCAACATCCACTGGCGGGTGCTCGTTCATTGTGGCCCATTCTCACTTATTTTCTAATATCAAACACCCCCACAAGGCCATAATATATTATTGTATATTGAATATTGTTAAACTCAACAACAAACAAGTTCTTAATTGGGTATTACTCTTACTTAGAAAAATACCAACATAATCAAGGCACCCCCCCCATCATAGCCCTTTTATCCCTTGGTATTTTGCAAACAAAAATATCGGTGACAACGATCATCACCATCACCAGGATAACAAGGGGGTGTGTCACACTCCGGCCTTGCCATTTGCATTATAAAAGTATCTCTTAAGGCAAAAGAAGAATTATGGAAACTCAAATATTTATTTCACCATGCAAAAATATAATCTTCAAAAACAATCCTCTAAAAGAAACCAAAATCCTTCAAGATATTATAACTCTATAACTAATCTCAAGTTTCAACACAAGCCAAAATATCATCTTTTCAAAAATCCTTGTATAAAAATAGACCTATTATTATTATTACCTAGGGGCCAAAAATTCTTTAAGCTACTATATACTCTATAATGAATATATAAACACGATATCCTTGCCTTGGTAGTAGGCAAGGCCAACAAAGCAAAAAAAAGACTAAAAAGGCTCGAAAAGCTTACCAAGTAGTGGCAAGGATTTGATTCCTATTTTTACTTAGTCCAAGCCTCAAGGTGGCCGACTTTAAGGCACCCGTTCTACCCGGTTTCTAATGGCATTTGGATTCGGTGTAGCTTTTCCTTCCACGTTTTAAAATGGTTTTCGGCTCCTTGTGTCTAGTTCTTACTTGGCTTTGTTATGACTTTTTGGTGGATCCATGTGTCCGGGTTTTCCTCTTCTTTTTTTCAAAACATCCTTCAGACTACCATTGCTCATTGTTGATTGATTCTTCATTATTTTCCCTTTATGGTGTTTGGATATGTGGCCCACCAATTCAAAGGGAGGAGAGCTATATAAGCTTCCATAACTTCCATAAAGCTTTCTATTTATGCACATAGGTAAACACATAAGTGTTTTTTGCCATTGAAATGATGTTAAAATCTGCCAAACTTTGTTTTCAACAAAGGAGTGCAACAAACAAACCGAAAGAAATCATAACAAAAGAGAAGGAATGGACAAAAGTTTTGGGAGTAATCCCTTAAGTGCAGGATGACTACTTTGAATACCTTATCAAGTTTGGCCCATAGGTGTTAATAATAGTTTTATTTTTTAAATAATCAAGTTTGACAGTAAAATTTGGTAATTTATTAAATTTTTGGCCTAATATTAAGGTCAATAAAAAAATATTTCAAAAAGTTAAAGATTGAACTTAATGTCCATGAAAATATCTTAACTAAATGTTTTTTTGCATGATATCCTTTCCTAATACCAATTCTTGATTACGAGCATTAGGGACTTCCCTTAATCCAAATACTTAACTGAGTTGTAATAGACAATGGAGCCCTTATTAAATTAGAAGGAAATGATAGGTAAAATCACCTACCTATTTGACATTGAGTAATGAAAAATAAAATAAAAATAGACCTTAAATACAATCCACAAAGTTTCCAAAAAAATTGCATTGGCAATAATTTGCTTAATTTTGGGTAGTTAATTTTTTAAACAAAATTTGACATTTAAAACATATTACTACTGAACCTAAGTTCTTACAATAATAGAAAAATGAATAAGAAAAATCACAAGGTACTTACAATGTTAGGTTATATGTTATTCTTTTCTTCTTTTTTTCAATTTTGTGATATAGCCAATGTGACCATCATCGACAATAAGACTTAGCCAAATT
>Ga0209208_10007277_pt1 | contig 15046 bp, 6 predicted proteins | sample S1TSphfallax_3_FD_187694 | JGI IMG/M metagenome (GOLD analysis project Ga0209208, IMG submission 187694) | Host-associated microbial communities from peat moss isolated from Minnesota, USA - S1T2_Fd - Sphagnum fallax MG (SPAdes) (version 2) | ecosystem: Host-associated > Plants > Peat moss >...
TTTTTTTTTTTTTTTTTTTTTTTTTTTTGGAGAAACATTCTTTTTGAAGGAAAAAAATAAAAGAATCTGATGGAACATTAAAGACTATGTCAAAAGAAATGGAATCCTCAAAATTTATTTATTTATTCGACAAACATGTGTGGAAGTGGCCAAGGTACTAAATGGGATTTACGAGAGTTGAAGTGTTCATTCACTCAAGATAACTAAGTAAAAAAAAATTCAAACCACCAAATCCAGCAATTTCATTGGTTCATAACACTTATTTTTCACACCTATATAAATAAGCTTATTCAACACCCTATATTTATTTATATATATATATATATATATATTATAACACCACCGTCTATACGGCCAAGTACCAGATATTTATGCCTAGTCTTTTTGTTCTTGTAAGTTGTAGGGGAGGTTCCCCTACAAGTGGAATTTTCAAAATGTAAACAACTCTATTTCTATGGGAACTTGGGAACTTCAAAATGGAAACAACTCTCTTCTAATGGAACTTGGGAACTTCAAAAAGGTAAGTAAACTCTTTTTTTTATGGGAACTTAGAAATGTAAACAACTCTCTTTTTATGGGAACTTTTTATGGGAAAATGTAAACAACGCTCTTTTTATGATAACATGAGAACTTAGAAATCCAAACAACTCTCTTTTATGGGAATGGGGAACATAGAAATGTAAACAACTCTCTTTTTATGGGAACAAAGGAACATAGAAATGTGAAACACTTCTCTTTTTATGGGAACATGGGAACATATAAGAATAGGAGGATCTCCCTTTTGAAGAATGTCCTAGGGTTTTTCTCTTGGGGGAGATCCTTCAAAGTACACCAAGAAATAAAAAGATAGTTGTTTATGTGTAGAGTAAAGCTCAAGGGCAAGAGTGTTATCAAAATAAGGGTGTGTGAGGTGAGAGTGGAGCGCAAGCCCAATTTTGGTAATGCTCTCACTCACAACAAGCTTTTTGTGATGTGAAAGTCGATGCAACCTTCGTGAAAGTGAGAAGAGTGAGAGGCTTTACTTTTCTTTTCTTCTTCTTTTTTGTTAAGCCCAACATGAAAACAAAACGCGTTAATTGTGGGACAAGGGAAAAAATGCACATTATAAAGTGCCTTCTAGTTGCACTATGTAAATTTTATAAGGTTTTTTAAGTATCTTATTTCAACTCCCAAAAGAAGACCTTGACATGTGTAACAAATCGTTACCTTAAAAATTCTTGTGCACAAACCAAATGACATTAATTAATTACTAAACACAAATACATGGGTATGCAAATATAGACTTAGCATTTTTGTAGTGCAATGTAATAGTGTGGGTTAAATTGTGTAATGTATCTACGAAGGTAGTTTGTTTGTTTTGTTTGTTTATCACATTGAGATCTCTCAAACCACGACATCTCTTGTTGTGTTCTTGGTACTATTGGAAAGCCCTCAATGAATAAGGGTGCATCAAGTTTGTTTCATAACATTGTAACCTCCGGTGGAGAACTTAATGAATATCAAACAATTTTTCACTAAAGTATTATTCAAATCAAAATTTATAGAGGAATTTGTGTGCACTCTTGATATAGTTGGAAAGCCCTCAACACATAAGATTTAATGAAGGTGATTTGAAAAAAATTAGACATGAAGTGTGAAAATTATTGAATCTTGAGTAATTCTTGTCATTGAAAAGTCAATTAAATTAAAAAAATTGAAGGAGAAATTAGTTGGGTGACCAAATTCACACTTGGGCCAACAACATAGGTTGCACTAGTTTAATGTATGTAATATTAAATTGTGTAATTTAACATACATTTATCTTATTTACTAACACCCCACCCAATAGAAAGAAAATTTGGTGAAACATTTTTTTCTCTAATTATTTTCTTTTTTTTCCTAAACCTAATTCTAAACTCAAAACTATAAAGAAAAACCAACCCTTCCCCCCCCTCCCCTTTATATATGAATTATTGTCAACTTGGGAACATGCCTCCCCTTTTTAAGTACATGGACAAAAGGTACAAAAAAAGGTTGGTGCATGTACAATTTCAATGGACCCCAAAGTGAAGTGAAGTTTGTTTGTGTGTGTACAAATTTCAATGAATTGTGATGAAGTTTGTGCAAGATAGAAAGAGAGAAAGAGGTTCCGTAGTGTGTGTGGCCACACTTGGTAGTTTAGTAATCACTTTAGTATGTGAGTTTATGAGGGGCCGAGGGGATGGAGATTGTTTGTGTGTGTGGAGTGAAGGTTTTTTTTTTTGGGTTTAAAGAGTGAAGACTCAAAGACAAACAAAATTAGGTGCACTTTAGCCAACAAAAAGGACCAACTTCCAAGCACATCCAAAACGATATTGATTTTAATTTTGTTGAATTCATCTTGATTGTGTGTCGTCAAACTTCAAATTATGTTGAAAATTTGTCCTAGCTAGTATTTCAAGATGTTTTGTCCAGACTCAACCTTGACAAGTCTCACAAATGGGTTACTTATAAGTTATTATATGGTTTTCAATGTACTTATGAAACAAAGTATGAAATAAAAATTGGTTTCCTTCATGAAAGCTTGTGATAATTCTTGTTTTTACTACAATTTGTTATATATTTATTTAATAATTTGCAACATGATATAATATACACATCTTATTTAGAAAGTTCACTTTCCTCACATTTTCATCAAAAAAATTTAATAAGATGATTGCTTTCTTTTGTCCAACAATTTTTTGAGAATTCATAACTACCAAATCCAAATCGTGGGCTCTCCACTATGATTCATTGGACCTAGTTTAAGTAGGACAACTTTAGGTTCCATAAATCATAAGTTATAGGTTGTCACTTGGATAATTCCAATTTAAAATCTATGTAGCCCATTCCCAAGAAAAGATGCATGGAAAGGCATCTTTTCAAATTTGTGTATTTTTTAAGTCTTTTTTTTTCAACCCCATATTCATGGGTATCTTTCAATACCTTTTTTATAAATTTTCATTCCATTTTTCTTTAGTTGAATTAAATCAAAAAATTTAATTGAATTCACTTGAAATGAATTGAAATGAAATTCAAATTCCATTCATTGTAATTGAATTCAATTTAGGAATATGAATCCAATTCAACTAAATCCAAATTCAATTATATGCAATGTCATTCAATATTTTCATTTGGATGGAACTGCATTCTTGCACAATCAATTTGTATTTTTCATCAATTGATTGTCACTAATAGTGCACAAAAGCATGAAGCCCAAGTTAATTGATTGCATTCACAATGATTCATGAAAATTGGTTAAGATAGGACAATTTTAAATTCCATAAGTCATAGATGTCACTCGAATAGTTCTAAACTAGAATTGGCAAATAACTAATGATTCAAGAAACTAATGGCATTAAGCAAAATAAAAAACTATCATTCAAACTAAAAGTTTCGGGGGGTTTTTTCAAAAACTTCAATTAAGTTGGAATATAGTCAATGGAGGTCATTAAGAAGTTATGGGGAGGTTAGGACTAGGTTTAGGTAAGCTATCTATTCCCAATTGTCTTGTATTGCAAGTTTAAAATGTTAAGGTAAGGTTGATATGTGCATAAATCTCCTACCTCCTTTAGTTTTTTTTTTTGTTTGCTTTGTTTTTTTCTTTTACTTGCTTCATTTTCCTTTCCTTCCTCCTTCCACGCACACATTATTACTACATATCAACATTGAATAATATCTTTCATTAGGACTCTTTAGTTAAAGCAAGGCAAATACCTTCCATAAATATTTGTGATTAATGCTCAATTAATATGGTGTGATGTGCATTATAATTACATAGTTTTTCTTGCCATCCTCTTGAGATGAACAAATTAAATAAATAAATGACTTGACAAATTATTTGTTGTTTATATATTGTATCAAGCTTTCATTTGTGGATGCCAAAAATTGTTCATGGTTTTTTTGGTCTTATTATAAAAAATTTGAATCTTTGTCAACAACTTAAACATGGCACCATTGAACTTTTTAAAGTAACTCAAACTTTGATTTTCGAGTGAAGCATTGGCCATGAATCTTCAAGAACTATTGCAATAGTATAGATTGATCAACAAATAATTGTTTATGTCAAAAATGAAGGTTCAAATTTAAACACACTAAGAAAATATACATAAGCTATATGAGTATACATGCCATTGTCAATAGGCAATTTTTTCCCTAAACATCCCCCAAAAAAAGTTTCCAAATTGAATATTCCATATTTTTTTATTGTCAATAATAAGTTTATAGAGTGTACCCTACTTTGTTATATGTAGAGCAATAATTTAGTGGTTGGAATAGTCATTAAACTCCCCTAGACTTGTTAATGGAAGTTCAATCCTCAAAGATTTCAACAAATATCACTCAAATGTTTTTTTTTACCAAAACTTTTGGGATTATTTAATGTGAAACATCTTTTATAGGTATAGTATGAATTGTGAATTTTTTTAATTAAGGGAAACAATCCAAGGGTCATGGTTTTTTCAAAATATTACAAGAACTAACAATAAAAAAATTCATGGTCTTTGTAATAATTTATATTTAATCATGTCTATTTAAAGTCATAAATTGAAATTATGATGTTTAATGAAAAGAATCAAGAAAGGGTGGATATTAATGGACTAAGACATGCATGAAATGAGATCATAAATTCTAAAGACCTTCATGATGATAAGATGAGATCAATTCTATTTTTTTTGTCAATCTTGTGAACAAATTTCCTTGTTCACAAATAATGGTGTTTACATTGATATCCATAAATTTTTGAAGCTTTGACACGTTTGTTAAAATATAATTTTCAAGAAGGCATTGCAATTTTTTGTGTTTTGTTATTTTGAAAACATTAAGACATTTGCTAAAAGAGTATTCCTCTTCCATGAGGGATTAAAATTTTCTGAAACAATTATTTCATGCATCAATTAATACCCAAGGTTCCAAATTGTGTTCCCCCACCTCTAAGATGACATAGTACTTAAATCATGGTGAAGATTATCTTTAGTTTTATAACTTAAGCTTGTTATGTAAATCAATCACAAATTGGCTCCAATTGGTTACTAAATTGTGCTATCCATTCTCACTCAATTTATGAACTCAAAATTTCATCAGAACATTGTAAATGTGATAAATGATGAATTAGGAAGATTCAATGTTGAATTGGGAAATCCTATTATGAATTGGAAAAAAATTCTATTAAATTGTAGATTTCATTTGTATATATGTATGATGCAAGGAGAATTCATCATATGTTTTCATTGATGTTATCCTTGTCTTAAATGCTTTTAGTTCATTTCTTTATTCATTTTTCAAGAACATGTTATTGCATTTATAGTGAAAGATTATGATTTTAAAAAAATTTACCTATGTTTATGAATTTTGTTGTAATTTATGTTTACATTGTCAAGTGTCGAAATTATGGATAATTTCAATGTGTAAATGATGAAGATTGCAATCTAGATATTTTTTTAATGACTAGGTGTAGTATTGAACTTGCTAAAGAGTTTGCAAACACAAAATGTATTGGTGTCTTGGTGATTCAATATCAATTAGATTGGTAGAACGAACGTGAATTGATTTATATTAATGTTGGTTTCATTTTTCATACATCTTGGGCATTGTGACATCCCAAACAAAGAGAAAAAGGATATTTTGCTTGATGGAGTTTCATTAATATATGTGGATGCATACTTTCAATCAATATTTTTTGAAAGATTGATTTTTATCAACAAAAAAATTGGCCTAATGTAAACTTGGTTGCAATATTCTAATTAACATGGCATCAATAATTGATATTGAAATTTATTTTTAAAAGGAGTTTATGTGAGATTAGTTTTTGAACATGCACATAATCAATTAAATGAAAAATTGATATGGATGTTCCAAGATTTTATGCATATTTTATACATTTTGATGACATATTGAAATATTGTTTCATCATCCCACCAACATGCCTAAATGAAAATATGTTTTCCATTCAATTTGTTGTTTAGTTGAAACATTGCCTACAAATTTTCTAGGAATACCTTAAACCTAAAGTATAAAAGAATTGACAACGCTTATGTGGGCATCGACCAAAATATCTTGAATACCATGAATTGCTTTTGAAAATAAAACTTGAATGCATTAGTTGGCTACCCAATATTATTTATCTCATTTGGAGTTGTTATGAATTTTTTTTAATCTCATATTGCCTTGTTATATGACATGGAAGCATAGTAAAAGGGGAGATTATGTTATGAAAAACAAGTATAGGTTTAAGGTTATGGGAACTCGAAGCCAAATACATTATACATTATCAACACAAACGACTTGCCTTTCATTGTAGCTTCCCACATGAAATGAAACCTTGATTTGCAAACATATGTGACTCGATTGCATGCTTGATTATGTTGTCTCCTACTACCTTGTTGTGCTTGCTGCAACTTGTCAAAATCATGATTCCACTAGCAATAACTCAAGACCATAAGATGATATATGGTGGAATCAATGCAAATGCATACATGTAAAGTCATTAAGTGCCAATACTTCTACATAGGTATGTGCCATGAAGCTTCACAAGGAAATTAATAAGTGTTTTATCTAAGATGTGGGACTACAATTGTTTCATGCCCATCATGAAATCATAAAACCTTAATTTCTTTTTGAAAGAAGTTGAAATGAATATAGGTGTTCCATGGTGGCTTACAATATTTGATTAAATTCACAACCAACATCAGGATATTTTTACTCATCTTTACATGCAAACTTCTCTTCAAATGACAATTAGAAGAGTAAAATATTGGTTTGTGAAATGGAGATTTTCAAATTTGTAGTTCAAAGCAAAAGTGTGTCCTACCAATTTTATGGCCAAGTCTAAAGGAGGCACCCATTGGGCTCTATGAACACTTCCCATTATTTTGTTCCCCAAACCTTTAATATCATGAACATTGATTTGAAATATGATTTGACAACATGATTTTGTTGACCATGTCTTGTATTTCCAATGTTTTCATTTTATGAACCACTATTGTTTTCAAAAATTAATCAATGCGAATTTTTCAAATTGATCCATTTAAAAATAGATAAATAATAACTAAATCAATTGCAAATTTATGATTTCAAAACGAATTCACACTACAGTTTAATTTAATTTCTTGGGTATTGATGAAATAGATGTGCATCTAATTTTTTTAATATCTGAATTATTGGGGCCTATATTTTCTTTATACCTTATTTAAACGAGTGTAATGCCTTTGCCAAAAGGGCAAGGTTTGAAACTGGGCAAAATCTCTCCCCTCCCATCTTCACCTTTTTTTCTTTTCCTTACGTTCCCATATGGTTTTAGATAATTCATTGCTTTTTTTCTCATGTACATGTTTGTCATTATAGGCTTGAAAGAGGTAGGCTATTAAACTTAGGCTTGGTGATGCTCCACATTACCAATGACAATAAAATTTAAGTAAGGTAAAAATATTGATATATTTTCATTTTTTTTTAATCCTACAATACCAAAACAAAATTCCATATTCATATAGACTTTCCATGAAATAATTTCCACTTCCATTAATATAGATTCTAAACTACAATTTACTTATTTTGTGAAAAGGATATTTGTAAGGTGGGTGTCCAACTTGCAATTCTAAGCTCTTGTTGTCAATCAATGCCCACAAAAAAATATGCGACAATTTTTTATTTTAGAAATCATGTCATGATAATTTGCGTTTACCTAACATGATGTCATGAATCATTTAATTTGATTATGTCAATGGTGACTTTTAATTTTTTTTATAATGTCATGACAATTTTTGCCTTTGTGTTTGTTCATATTATTTTGAAAAAAAACTTAATTACTTGATCAAAATTTTCATGGAATTTTTTTTTTGGGGTGTACTTTATACATTTGACAAGTTGAAAAATTATACAATCAAATTTGTCACGATTCCTTTTGTGCAAATTGTGTTTTGTGTCGTATTAATGTTACAGTTCACAATTTATGTTTTTGTGTTATTTAATCATCTTGTAAAACATTTTTGTGTTTTATTCAATGCAATGCAACCTAAATTGAATTCAAATATGTGTTGGGGGGGGAATTCAATTTTTACATGTGATGATATGAAAATGCATATATATATAATGGTGGAGTTAATTATTGGATCGTGAAACCCCAAGTTATAACAAATTGTTGTTATGAATATTACTAACAATTTCATTTTACACCCACCCACATTTGTTTCAAACTATTACTTTTAAAACATACTTGATTTAGTTTTTTAAAGATCTAAACTTTTTACTCCTTTGTAATTTCCCATTTTATCTTTCTAAATCATTTGGTACAATGTAGAAGGTTGGATAATATTTTTAAAAATTGTATGCAATATGGATGATTGTCCACAAATAGAATGAATGAAAAAAGAAGAAGAAATTGCAACAAACCATGAATCTATGCTTAGATCCTAGTGTGGTGTGGTTGATGACCTAGATGCACTCCTAAATTGGTAGCTATGGGAGCATATACATGCTAACATTTCTTGACAAACATTCACAACGAGTAATGTGTTGAGTCATAAGTATATTCTCAATTGTCACAATTTTGTAGCTATAAATTACAAATATGGAGAATGTTCAATGGCTAAATTTTCTATTAAATATTTGAAGAAATTTGTTTTCCTTATAATAGATTGAGATTCACTTAGCTACATGTTGTGTTTGAAGATGTATACTCCTTGCACTATAGTGTATTTTCTCTACTAGCTTAATCTTGAAAGCCAAATTTTATTTTTGGAGAGAATACCACCCTAGTAACCTTAGCAGCTTTTACACTAATTATATTTTATTCAAAATGTTGAATTTTTTGGGAATTTTTTTTCCAAATGAAAAAACAGATTAGGTACTCGGTGAAGGGAATTATTCAATTTTCAAGATTATTCTATATTTATCAGAATGAAAATCCAAACTTAATTAATTAATTATTCAACAAAAATTTGTCAAAGCAGCCAAGGTAGTTAGAAATATGCTGTGGGGGGAGAGTGGCCTCTCTATGCACAAATGTAAGTATATTTGGAAGAATGTGGTATGCTTAATAACTCACCAAGGTGGTTTTATTTATTTATTTATTTATTTTATTTTTAAAAAAAATCGGGCTCACTAAATCTAGCCAGTAGGCCCAGGTTTAGGGTTTCAAGGGTTTAGGGTTTTTTCAAAATGGCTTAAAAAAAAAGTGTTTAAACACCCATTTTCTTGGCTACATTACATGACATAATATTTTCCCAGTGACTATCATGCACTCATAATCATGACCAAAATGTGTCTTATAAAAATGGAAAATTTTCCATAATGGAATCCGTTGAATCTGTCTCAACCCCAGACTATTATGTCATGGAATGGCCTCACCCTACCCATTTATGTTTGGCTGTTTAGTACATGGGCCTAAACCCTAAACCCTAAACCCTAACAAGCTCACCCAGCATCTTAAGTACCCAATACAATGGGCAGGGAATTGACCATTTCCATAGTGCATAATCTTCCTATTACAGAATGTAAACACTTTCCTCCAAAACATCACAATTTTTTTTGTGTTTTGTGGAGAGGCCAAGTGCAATTTTATTTATTATTATTATAAAATAAAATAAAATCTCACAAATTATGTTATCTATCTATCTATTGAGGAAGGCAGTTTGTTTGTCAGGTTGAGATCTCTCAAACCAGGTTGCCCCTCACATTGCTCAACTAGGGTGCACCTCATCACACCCTTGGTACCAAGGTGCCCTTCATCGGTCTCTTTTTCTTATCATTGAAAAGCTCTCAACGAGTACTAGTGTAGAGAGGGTGGTTTAGTAATGTTGGTACACAAGTGATAGAATTATGAACAATTTTGTCATTGAAAATTTAATAGAATCAAAACTGAAAAAATGTTAGGGGAATTTGGGGGTTTGTGTGCTCTTAGGTAATGTTGGAAAAGCCTTATGGTACTCGAGCTTATTGAATATTGAACAATTTTGTGATTGAAAATTTCAATGGTATTAGAGTTATCTCTAAAGTCACCCTCTCTTTGGGCCTCTGTTCACCCCACATATCCCCCTCTTTTTAGTGGTATCTGGAATGTAAAGGGCATTATATTAAATCTCTGTATGAAATGCTGAAAGTCATCATTTAATGCACAAGGTTTGAGAGTACAGGTAGGAGCAGTGAAAATGAAAATATATGTACGCTAGCAGCTGCTGAAACTCATCATTTAATGCACAAGGTTTGAGAGTACAGGTAGGAGCAGTGAAAATGAAAATATATGTACACTAGCAGCAGCAGCAGTGAAGGCGCTCAGGAAAAAAGGAAAGACAGGATGAAACTTAGTTTACCACCAAAATTGATCACTTTTCTGAGCTTCAACCCCCCTTGAATGCTAATGTACTTTTTGTGCAGGTTTTTTTTTTTTTAGAATGTCACCTTGTCTGTGTAATGACCAAACTCAGGGTTCTGGTGCTGTGTTTTCCTTACTTTACCGAATACCTCTATTGAATTCTGAGCAATCTTTGCCATTGGAAATTCCAACAAGATTACAAAAGCCTTGTTTTGGAAGGAGAAATCACTTGGGTGCCAAGTTCAACACTTTGGGTCAACACTTCTGAAACAAAATCTGACAAGTTCTAGTAGTACCAAGAGAGATTCGGCAAATTTTCCTGAAGTGAAATTTCAAGCACCAGATATGAAGACTTCATCATCTTGAATTGAAGCAGAAGGGACCCAAAAAAAAAAACAAAAAAAAGCAGAGAGACAAACAAACAAACAAAACAAACAAGAAAACAAATAGCAGAAAAGCTCCACAAATTGGCATCAAAGAAAGCTGAAATCCTTGAAAAGGTTCAAGTGTATAGCAAACCCAATGTCTTGTATGTATGTATGTATGATCTGTTCACTCTAAAGAGCTCCTCTGCTTTGTCTCTGAGTTTTCATGGTGTTTTCATTGATTTTCTCCTTATTCAAGTCTGGGGTCAGTCAGGCAGTCAGTCAGCAAATCTCCATCTCTAAGTATCGAGAATTTCTTACAAATTTGTTATTGCAAACCCTGCTGCTGCTACTGCAGCACCTTCATCTCCAATTGGAATTCTTTTCGCAGTTGGAACCATGATTTTCATGAAGAGCTTTCATGTGTTGTTGTTGTTGTTGTTTTTGTGTGTTTTTTTCTTTGTGGGGGGGAGATCTGTCTATCTGACGATTACATAGATGGCATAGACAATCCCCGGAATATATCCCAAGATTGTCAATAGCAGACACAACCAGAATTCCATCTGCAAAAACACACAAAAACAACATTCAGCAGCTTTGTGAGAGAACTTGTACTCAAATCCTCAGCTAGAATTCAAACCATGATCTGCAAAAGAAATAACATAAATCCTTTGAACATGTAGGAATTCTTGAACTCCATTAGTCTCTCTACAAATCTACAAAATTCTCGAACAACAATTCCCCCCCCTTCTTTGACAAATCACTTGTAGATTTCTTAACAACCCACAGCTCAGTATTAATCCACCATGAAGATCAATCAACAAGCAAATTCTTTGACAACTCACGATCATGTCCACCATACTCCAAATATTGAAAGAAAGAAAGAAACCAAACGAAACAAGAGATTCAATGAAAGATTGAAGTTCCAAAAGCTGATGATGATGAAGAAGAAGAAAAACAACAACAACAACAACAAGACATACATACGTACATACCTCGAACCCATATTTGAAAAACACTCCAAGAGGAGGCAAGATGATGGCCAATAGCACATCAATGAAGGTATAAGTCCCTTTTGTTCCATCCGGCATGGTGGCAAAAGTTCTTGGACCAAAATTCACTTGATAAAATTTTCCCAAAAGAAACAACAAAACAAAACAAAACAAAACAAAGAAAGGAGATTTGTGAAGAAGAAGCTCTAGAAAAATGCACAAATGTTTGCAAGGGAAAAAAAACACACACACATACACACACACACACCCAACTAAAGGATCAAAGCAAAGTAGCTCAACTGATTCAACTGGAGTTGGGCTGCTAGCACCCAAGTATGAAGCAACAATGTGTTCTAGCTCTAGTGTTATATAGGTAGATAAGTTTGAAAACAAAAAGTCAAAAAAGTCAAAAAAACAAAAAAAAAACAAAACAAAAAAAACCATAAGTATAAATTATTTTTATTTTAAAATAATTTTAAATGGTTTAAAATATTTTTTAAATAAAACTTTTTTGGGCTTGGTCCATTATGGAGTGACAATGGAATTGGTGTAGAGTTGTGTGCAATTTGGTCCCACATTTTTTTTTTAATAAATTTTTTTTACGTGGGGAAAAAAATAAATGGACAGAATCCATGTACATAGTCCCGGATTTTTTATTATTTTTATTATTTTTATTTCTCTTTTCTTTGAACCGCACAAATGAAAAGTGTTTGCTGTACTAGGGGAGGGAGTGCGCTTCTTGAAGTGCTCAACCTGACCCAGCCCGCCCACACATTTTGGTCCCACATTTTGGAGTAATGTTCACGACTTGGTTTGCATAAACTTCAATGGAACATTTCCTATTTCAATTGATGTTGTCGAACTCAATGTCGCATTTAACTCGTTGCTACTATTTAGTGGTTGTCTGGTTGGTTTGAACTAGTGTTATACTCATATATATATGTATGTATGTATGTATATATATATATACACTAACTAGGGAGCAACCCAAGTTGAATCAATACTATATATTACATATTGATTCATATGTGTATTGGTATGGAAAAAAACACATACTAATATTGTTTCACCCAAGGCATTACTAAAGGTTCTTTTCATTTTGAGAACTTTAATAAAAAAACAAAATCACATGTTTAGTGATTCTAAAAAATTTCAAAGAGTAGGACCCAAAGGGTTTTTTTCAATTTCTTTATCAACCCATTCCCTAAACCCTAAACCCATTCCCACATCCAACCTCCTAATCCATATGTATATGAGTAATTGTGACTTCATGGTGTGCTTTTGGGAAGCTAGTTAGGGTTTACATTATTGCTAAACCTTTGGCATCAAGAGGTTAATTTTTTGAGCCCATCAATGGCCTTCACATGTCAAATGCATTATCAAAAAAGACTTGCTTGCTCCCATCAAGAAAAATCAAAACAATTGACTCAAACTTGTAAATTTTCTTTAAAACCGGTTACAAAATATTAGCATACTATGTGACAATGTTGTAAAATCAACATATGCTCGTCAAAAAAAAATTCACTTGACATGTTCATACCTTTCATTAACAAAGAACATTGGGACCACTATCCAAAATGTGGTTGACAACTTACATGAAAAAACTTCTTTGCATGTGCCTTGAGTCCATTCATTTCCTTGAGTCCACTTATTTTATTTTATTTTTTTCACTTGGCCGGTAGTATTCTTCATAAAAAAATAATATTGTTTGACAACTTCCACAAAAAGATAGCCCTTTACAAGATTATCAAATCTTGGGAGGAGAGTGTGTCTAGAGAAAATTTTAGATGCCTTGAATGATCAATTCATAGATTTACATATATTTTAATGCAACCAAGTTCTTCAACCCTATGCATTATCCAATAGATGAGATTGAGACAAGGATTAGTGCATGCGATTGATGGTTACAAAAATTGCCGTATAGACTTTGTCCAAAGTGAGAGTATTGTGATTTATGGAGAGCATAAAATGCTTAAATTTGTGGAGACAATGAGACGTAAGTGTGCACAATAGTCCATTCTCGAGGAGTGAGTTCAATGTAATAGCACACACTCGAATGACCGACCAATTGATCAAAACTTGAATAAGTTTGCCAAACAACTTATGGCAAAAAACTTCTTTGTTATACCGACAAGCATAGCATTGTGTGCACAACGCTTTTCAAACACTAAATGCAAATTTTTTAAATGCTTCATGATCCGAGTTGAACATGCTTGATGCATTGATGTTGTTGATTTGGATTGGTCATAATGTGTTCTAGAGCAAGAAAGAAAGAAAGAAAAAAAGAAAAAAGATGTGAGATAAATTAATTTAAAGCCTTGGATGACTAATTGTCGGAAGTTTCAAGTTTCTTGTCTCTTTATCTTCTTATATAATATCCTTAGTCTGTCCGGTGGTGGTCGTCCTTTCTATCCATCCGTCTCGTCATCCGTCTCATCATCCAAGTTCCTCATCCTGGAAGAAGAAGATGATGGAAGAGGAGGAAAAACTCCTGTAGTCTTGCAGGATAAAAGTTTCTAAAAAAAACTAAGACATGAACCAGGTTTAAAGAAACCAGGGGACTTCACAGTGTTCGAAGGTCACGGGTACCCACTAGTTATTTATATTAGAGTTTTCCCTTAAAGTCAGGAAAACAAGGCACCAGTACCCTGAGTTTGGCTCAAAACCATATGAGATTTTTTAAAAAAACCTGCAAAAATTTACATTAGCCTTCAAGGGGGCGGGGGGCTCGAACTCAGAAATGCACCACTTTTTGTGCCAAACTGAGTTTCTTCATCCAGTTTTGACCCCGTCTTTCCCTTTTTCCTGAGCGCCTCCACTGCTGCTGCTGCTACATAGATTTTCACTGCTCCTACTTGTACAACTACTATAATTATTACCTGGACTTTGTGCATTAAATGATGAGTTTCAGCATTTCATACCCAGATTTAATAAAACTTCCTTACTTTGCAGAACTCACTCAAAGAGGGGATACTCAAAGAGGGGATAGGGGGGGGTGAAAAGAGGCCCAAAGAGAGGGTGAAAATAGGATGACTTTTTAAGGAAAACTCTAATGTCTCTCTATAAATCTTCTACTTTCAAATGATGTGTGTAATAAATGTTAATTCTTTGTATGGGCTAACATATATTTTGGTGATGTTGATTTGGAGATGGTTAGAAAATAAACAAAATCAAAGAACATGATAACACTAGTTTGAACTTGCCATAAAGAAAGCACATAGAGACATTGTGTGGGCTTGTCTTTTGTAGTGTTTTTTGGGAAGCACTAGGTGGATAGTATTGAGTGACACCATGTGACCAGTCTGTTTTTTTTTGGGGCCAAAAAAATTGCCAAAAGCTCACACATAGTCACTTCTTTTTGACTAAAAATTCCCTTTCTTTTTTTA
>Ga0209208_10007278_pt1 | contig 15046 bp, 19 predicted proteins | sample S1TSphfallax_3_FD_187694 | JGI IMG/M metagenome (GOLD analysis project Ga0209208, IMG submission 187694) | Host-associated microbial communities from peat moss isolated from Minnesota, USA - S1T2_Fd - Sphagnum fallax MG (SPAdes) (version 2) | ecosystem: Host-associated > Plants > Peat moss >...
TTCTGTGTGCCTAGAAATGAGCAGCCTGAAGCTCATTTGAGCAGTTCACATGGTGATTTGGACTTGGCAATGTGGAGCTGGTCACTTGGGAGTGCAGACTTGGCAATCTGGACTTTGCAATTTGACAACGTGGACTTCACAAACTTGTAAAGTCAACTTAGCAAAATAGCCAAATAGGAATGTAAACTTAGCCATTTGGCAAAATGTACTAAATAAGCACATCAAGCGAACTTGGCATAATTCCTGAGCAAGCGGTCTACTATAAGACAGCTCTTGCTTGAAAGGTTATAAATTCGGTTTTGCTCCAATCATGCTCACTCAACATAAGTTGGTTAGCTTGCCATTGGCAGCTTCCATCACCAGCATCATGTGTCAACTGAAACCCATTCCACTGCTTAACATAGTTTTGCACTGTCATCAAAGCTGCTGCACAATTTTCTAAACTTCAATTTTCAACCTCAACATCCGGTATTCAGAGAAATTTACTACTGTATGTGGAGCAGGGTTTTTTCTTCAATTTTTTGAGGTAGGTAGAATGGCAATCATCTACAAGAGGACTTAGCCAAATTTCGGTACAGGTCAAAGAGAAAACCCAACTATATACTGTTGACATACAAGAACCTAGGGTCTAAATATGGCATGTTCAACTTTTTTTTTCCTTGCAATATGGTGATACTTAAAACATGGTTTGGGTCCATGTTATGCAAGTTTTGGGCATGATATGGGTATTAGGGGTGTGTAACATGTCATTCGGGATGTTACGTGTCTTTTGGAACATTTATAACATGAAGGTTATGAGTGCAAAATGTGCCCAGGTATCACCCAAAACATGTTTAACTATCACAAGGTAAAAACAAAGGGGCAAGAAACTAGTTCAATTGTGTCTATGCAGTTTACTTGTAATTGGAACTAGATGTGTTGCTTGTTACCTGCAAGGATTTTTCGCTCTAGATCTGAGTACACAACTTCACACTAGAAAGTTGAAGGTATGAATCATGTGACCAGATTCTAAGAAACAATTTCATTATATTGATTCCTGGAGGTGCACAAGTTCACACAAGAAAGTTGCATATGACACTGTTTCTTTTGTCTAGTCACATGATTCATACCTTCAGTACTGATGGTGCCATCCTTCAATCAAAGGTTCTTACAATCCTCTTTACTGAATAAACAAATCAAACATTGGGAGTCATTAATAGACCTCTAGTTTGAATTTAAGGTTGTGACAGAGGGAATAGTTGAACTTTTTGTTGAAGCCACAACTATGCCAAGAAGTACAGTGATCAACATATATAATTTTCATGTTAGAAGTTTGAAGGGGGTCTTAATTAAGAAGAAACATCCAAAATTCCATGTGTTGAATTGTGAATGTCAATTTCATTATTTCCACAGAAGGAAGCATTTGAAGACCTTGGCCAATGTCAATGATAAAACTTCATTTCCCACCTATGATGATTTTATGCAGCTTATTTAAAATTGAATGGTTGAGATAGTTGAATAGGGGAAGAGATTGTGGAGTCCAAAGTATGCATGGGCACCTCGAACAAAGAACTTAGCCAACGTTGATGTGGGTAATAAGAAAAGCCCTATTCATGCTTATTAGAGACCATCAATATTGTAACTCATTTGAGTGGTGAGATGGTTGCAACATGAGATTTCTTGGCTGGTCTCCCAATCCTCATATATTTTTTCAACTATAAGTGTCTAGTACAGTCGGCTTAGGCACAACTCACATGGGAGGGTCACATGGAAATTGCAAAGGGTGTGATTTAGGAATCATTGAATTATACAGGAACCTAACTAGAGTTCATGCAATAAAAAGATATATGATCTGTGGGAATATAAACCCTCTAGGTACTTTGTGTCTGAAATTGTGTACCAGTTTCCAATGCATTTGCAACTCTTGAATAGAGTTGGGAAAATTGTAGGAGATGAGATTCTAGAGAAATAAGACTGCAGAACAACATCAACATTAAAAATCAATTACTTTTCTCTCAGCCCAAAATTTTCCAGAACCTCCTTCTGGAGAATGGAGTGCTAACCATACTGGAGTATCAGCACCTACTTCAACACTATTCCCTCCGCTGTTGGTATTGATATCTGTGGAGACATAACCAGGGCAGCAGCTAAAGATATTGATCTTTTTTCCACTTCCAGGTTGGGAAAAAAAAGTGTTATGTAGGACACTCACAAAAGCAATGACTGCAGCTTTGGAAACTGCATAGGTCTCAAGTGGCCTTCCAAAGTTTGGGCCTGGCATTGAACTTATGTCAACCCAATCCCCTTCTTTGAGAGACCCATTTGCAATGTCCTTCAAGTAGTGATTTGCAAAATTGTCAACAGACTCTTCCGTAAGGTGCTCCCTATCAGAGAAAGTTTTAACATAATTCTTGCTTTCTAGGAACTGAAGTTTGGCACACACACAACCACATACATAACACATAATCAGAAAATGCACATTGCTGGATGTGGGGGTCAACCTCTAGTTAGAAAATGTGAATCAAACAATCTGCTTTTCACTCCATGACTTCCATCAATAGGACTTTTCTTGCTTATTAGTTTGCTTAGAATGGCATGGATGTTTGACTCAATTGATGGAAATTTTTCACACTCTAATAATCCATATGAATTCACAATGTTTTTTAGATTCTACCTAGACATGGGATCCCAAATTTAGAAAGCTTAATTCTCCCTCTAGACCTATCCATTTGGAAAAGAGCTAAAAGATTTCATTCAAGTGCACAAAAGAGGATCATTGAGGGGTTGTTGTGGAACAAGGATACCCAAGCACGTTACCTTGAGTTGGCCAGCCCTAGATGCCACAACAATGACTCGCGCACCACCAGGTGTATCATCACGGAGAAGAGGAAGTAGAGCTTTTGTGACATTTTTGACACCGAAATAATTTGTGTCGAATACAGGTTTCACAGTCTCAAAGGTCGTGTCCTTTCCAATGAGTAGAATGCCTGCATTATTGATCTGGAGTAGCAAATACAATATCAATCACTCATCAATTTTCAGTTTTCTGCTTGAATGTTTTACAGTTTGAGGTCACTAACATATGCTTCAACTTTCACAGCCAACTTTGACTAATTTAATTTGTTCAATCTCCGAAATGTTCCACTTAGCACACAACAAAAGCAAAATGTTTGAAGAGTTTGTATGCTTCACATGTCCTTACAAGAATGTCAATGCCTCCATAAGTCTTGCGCAGCCAGTTTGCAAATGCTAGTATGGACTCTTGGCTAGCAACATTAAGAGGATGGAAATTCACATTGTGAAGCCCTTGGCTTTTCAAAGATTCAAGGGCCGCTTCACCACGGGTTGCATCGCGAGCTGTAAGCACAACGGTAATACCCTCCTTCGCCAATTGGCGGACAATTTCGAAGCCTATCCCTTTGTTGGCTCCTGTCACCACTGCCACAGTGTCTTTGGACCACCACCTGAAACCATCTCACTTTCAAAAACACTTCCGAGAGAGCACACAACTAAGAGAACGTGTCCAAGAAAAAATTGAGGCTGTCAATTGCAGAAGCGAAGATCACACCCTTTGAAAATTTCTTCATGAGTACTGAGGACCTTTCAATATACTTTACCTCTCAGCTTCTTTCCCCATGTTGTGTAGCTGAAATTTGGTCACGTTCCTGGATTCTTGAAACCAGACTACAGTAAATGTCTTCAAATGGGATCCGTCCCCTTGTAAAACTATGAAAAATTTACGTCTGTTTGCACATAAAACAAGTTCCTCACGAAACTCTAAAGTTGACACCGGATTTTTTTTCCGTTCACTTGACCCCTCTCTGTCAATCGTTCGTGATCACCCTGAGGAACAATAAATAGATCGACACGTCTTCAAACGTCCAAATGAGGAGAGCGAGACACATCCTTTTGCATCTCACGTTGTCGTGCACATTTATATACTTGTGCAGCGTGGATGGCACACAGAGGCAAAAAAAATCAATTTGAAACTTCATTTGAACTTTCTGATCACATGAAATTGCATTCTCCAATTCGCTCAAATCCGTTTTTCCGTCGATCGACACGTTTTCAAACGTCCAAATGATGAGAAGCCAGACACATCCTTTTGCAGATCACGTTGTCGTGCACATTTATACTTGTGCAGCGTGGATGGCATACAGAGGCAAAAAAAATCAGTTTGAAACTTCAGTTGAACTTTCAGATCACATGAAATTGCATCCTCCAATTCGCTCAAATCCGTTTGTCCCGTCGTCAAATCAGTACATGGACAGCTGTAAGGTCGCAAACTTCCAATGAAGGAGAAGCCATGCACAAGGTCCTGTAAATTCTCCATTTTCCTTTTTCTTTTTTTTTTAAATTAATTTTTTTTCGTATTCCTTTGTACATTTTCCAAATCTATATTTATTAATAAAAAGTTTTGCAGGGTTACATCATTACTTTTGCAGCGTGAACCACACACGTAATAGAGTAAGATACTTCTAGTGAAATTTCCGATCAGTTTAAATGCACAGTGTGAATCACTGGAGGACAAATTCGTCGTACACAAATGAATAAACCTTATGCCTACAAGAGGCCTCTCACAGGTACCTACACCTCTGAATAACTACATTACATCCACCCTAATACAGTTTGAAACTTTCTCAACACAATGAAGCACACAGAAGCACTCTGAGAAATTCCTGGTGTCTCTGGAGGGCATCGTACACGAATTAATAATGACACCTGACAAGCCGTTGGCCTCAGTGGTGGCCGGGTGTCATAAAAACCCGTTGGTAGTCGACTTTTCAAACCTACAAGTACACCTACCTCTCACACCTACCTCTCACACCTACTGAGGACATATATTTCCATTAGGGGGTTGTTATGAGTGAATCTGTCAAAACAGCCTTTTTCTATTTCCATTACAATTTTCTACTTAATTGTGATCATCTCACCCATCTACCTTGATCAAAGGCAAGAGGTGTCAGACCTGCGTCAAACTGTGAGACATCATAAGATGACATGTGTCACACTTTTGAAAAGTAAAATCTATATGTAACTAAAAGTTAGTTTTAAAATAGCTAGCCTAATATTTATTAATTATAAATTTGTAAACCATTGCAATTATGCAATGAAAAGTGATTGTTGTAAGGTCTACATCAATGACTTTCGATCCAGTTGTTGTGATCAGAGCCTATCGTGGGCCGCTCTGATCCTAAAAGCCATTTAAAACATCTTTCCATTAGGTTTATCAACTTTCCATTATTGTTTTCCAACAACATGTGCTCACAATCACCTCATAACTAATAGTCTCATAGCTAATGGTCAAGCATTAATCAAATGGAGGAGTTAGGAGAGTTGTGAATCAAACTTTGACTTATCACAAAATGACATTGTCGTTTTTTTTTCTGATTTCAATGTGTTTCCAAAGTTCTTAAGTTTGATTAACTAGGGTAGACATGCCCCCACCGAACATCACCCTGTGATCAAACACCCCTCTTGTGTATAACAGTGCTGGTGTATGGTCCAAGTCCTTTGTGCAAGTGTTTAAATACAACTCTATGATCAAACGCCCGGTCTTGAAAAATGTGTTCAATTTTTATATATAATTCAAATGATCTTTTTGTTTGGCACGATAATGGGCATGGAAAAAGAAATAATTAAAAACACGCAAAGTGTTATATGTAGTCATGTTTGGTTATGGGAGGGGACCATGTCACATTGGGTATGTAGTCATGTTTGGTTATGGCAAAAGACTACAAGATTGCAATGCAAATATTTGAAAATATGTATGGTGGCAATGAACCTTCTAAGGGTGGGTTTAACGGAGTACCAAGATTAAAAAATTGTAAATAAAAAAAAGAGTGTTTGGTTATGACATTTAGGCTACCGTTAAAGGCCATGAAATTGTTTTGAATATGTCCTCTCTATGACATAGGGTAGAAGAACACTTCCAACTTTGCTTTAAATTTATATGTCCTAATGCTTTAATGTCAAAATATTCAAATTTCTCAATGACAATAAAACATGTAGAGAATAATAGTCCAAGTCAAAGAAATTACTTGCAAAAAATAGGTTTCAAAAGAAATTGAAGCACGTAAAAGAGCAAAAACTAGGTTCATAAGCATATCTACAAAAGTGAAAGTACAACATGCAGAAAGAAAAATCAACATCAGACACACAAGTTGAAACTATATATGAGATTTATAATCAAATGTTTCAAAAATATCAAAATTATTGTTGGATCCAAAAATCCATAGTTTGAAATGTTACATTGAGGAGCTTTAATAGTGTTAGGAATTAGTTAAGTCATATCAATCACCCCCATTATATGCACAATAATAAAAGATGTTGATTTAGATTAGGATGATTTTGTATAATTTCATAAGTTATTATACTCTACTCTAACAATCCATGAACATATTAAAGAAAAAAAAAGAAGATTTATTACACTTTTTGGATTCTTGGGTTGTTTACGTGGAAGAAAAAGATATACCTTTGGTGGGGCCAAAACACACTCCACCAAGTTGTTGGAGGCTAGGATCAAGAAGAGAAAAACAATCTTGAATTGAACAATCCCTTGTAGGAGATGAAGTAACATGTTGTAAGGGAGATACTTAGGCACGTTGACAAAGTAGGAATATTATACAAAATCCTAGCAAGTCCATTTGGAACCGTCAAAACATAGTAGGTTGATACAAGCTAAGCTTATTGTGTCGATATGATAGACATATTGTCATAACTACATAACAATATGACACAAAAGTAGTTACAACTACTTCTTGGAATTGCCAAAGAGCATGTTGGTACAAAGGTAAGGTTGCCACGTGAGACTTTGAAGGGGGATTATTCTAAACATAATAGTGGTGTTTTTGAGTGAAAAGACTACTATGTGAAATAAGCTTAACATATATGTTTTATGATTTATTGAAGTTTCAGTATTTCCCCAATTAATGTTCATAGTTTTAATTCAATAATGACATAATGGTATATGTAGTTCTTCAACATTAATGAGGAATTATCTAGTAATAATTCAGATGTCCTACTTAATATTTTTATGTGGTATTTATATTAATAGAGTATGAAAAGAATCCATAATGGTACAAAAATGTATCGCTAACATTTGGCGACCATGTTAAGGATTCAAATCAAATTGTTGTTGGAAAAATTGAAAAAGAAGGTTACGTAATCCTTCCTTGTGTAATTAAACTAATGGAAGATGAAAAACGAAAAGTTGAAGTAGAAAAATTAGATTTGGGATTATGTCTAATCCATGTACTCTATACAATTTTACCTTGTGGATTTACAGAATTGTTAGGAATATATAAAGTGTGTTGCAACCTTAGCCTTGGGCTCGCGACCAAAGCAAGGGCTTGCAAGGGTGCGGGCGAAGAGGGAAGCCCAAGAGTCACATCTCATGCTCCCGGGAGTGTAGGAGAGTGTGAGGGAATGAACCTTCACACTCCCAAGTGAGCTCCCACTTTAGGAAATGGAATCTTGATGGATTCCCGAATTTTCAAAGAATGATTGTAGGGGTCAAAACCCATTGTATTGGAGAGTTCCTTATATCATTAGAAATCTTTTGGAATGTAGATGTCTAAAATGGGCTCGCATGACCCATTTGGACATTTAAAACACAAGTTATGACCAAAAGAAGGGATGGAAGTCAAAATTGTCAGTTTGACTCCCGACCACTAAAAGACAAGAATCGCCTCAATTTCCTTGCGTGCAGGTGGCCTGCGACATACCCTTAGAAAGCTCTCAACAAGGGTTACAACTTTGCTTCAAACCTCATTTTAATCGGAGGTCTGCGCACAAAGTTATGGGGCCCCAAAGTTGTGGAAGTCCCAACTTTGGGAATTTTGGGATGGGATTCCCACTTGGGAGTCCTAGGACAAAATGAGATTTGTGTGGTGGTCCCGTGGCTAGGCACATGAATATACTATAAGGGGGAAGGTGTTGGCTTCCCCTAAGTCTAGGCCATGGTGATTCTTGTGAGTCCATGGTTGCCAATGGCTGGTTTGTGCATCAAAATGTTCTAATTATGCAATAACTAACTTGTTGTTTGGTTGGTGTAGGTCCGTGTAAGTGATTGAATTGATTGTTAATCTTCCTAGTCCCATCTCGGAGCTCCAACACACCTTTCTACCCCTGAAGTGTTATGAGCTGAGGAACACACCCTGACTTTTTCATTATCTTCACTTTTGGGACTCGCAGTTGAATCCATTAAAGAGCTTGGGTGTGTCAAAATGAGACAAGAAAAAAATAGGTAAAATAAAATGAATATTATAGGTCCCTGAACATGTCAATGTTTTTTTTAATTTGTTCGCCATTCTGAACAAAATATGGTTAAATCCATTATTTTCTTTGATTACTACAACAATGTATAACTAATGGTAGAGTATGACGACTGTTAAAAGAAGGAACTGTGAATGGTTCAAAGAAATTATAACAATTGATAAAGGGAAATAAATATTGAGAATTCACAATAGATATGACTGGAATTTTTTACATTATTTGTATATAGCAAGAATAAATCCAAAACTTGATAAATGGCAAATATTTGTTGAAAAATTTAAAACATTACCCGAGAATGTTCAAGAATTGATAATAAAAAAACTACATGGGGGAATGGAAACGTGGTGTATACAATTACAAACATTGATAATTGATACTACACAACTAACAAAGTATCGGAGACAACTACTAGTAATTGTGTGTTTACTAATGTTAATTGCAATTGAAAAAGTTGCAACCTATCACATTATTAAATTTCATGATAAAAGAGAATTTACAAAACCAAATATTAATGGTTTGGTAAAGAAATGGATACCATGTGATTTGTGATGGACATTTATTGTAAGATATGAGTATAAAATGAGATTGAGAGGAAATGAGAAGTATTGTCTAGAAGAAATTGAGTCAAAAGAATTATGGTCCACAATGATGATTTTGGATCCATATAAGAAAAATTGAAGGGAAGAAAAAAAGAACATGTCAATAGTAAGAGAATAAAACTTCTTTGGAATCTATAACGAATAAAAGTAGAAAAGTAGAAGAACAAAATAGACTAAAAGAATAGAGAAGGTAAAATTGTGAGGAAGTAAAAAAAATTGTTCAAACAAAAAAATCTTCTAAATGGAAGAGGTTGAGAACTATTTTTAGTTCTTCTACTAGTTATCAAGTACTTGATTTTGTTGAGGAATAAATAGAAGTGACAATAGGGTAGACAATAACTGAAGAAACCAATGGTGATGTACTGAAAACACTCAATAATATATTGAAACTGGAACACCAAATGAAGCACAAGAAGAAGGTGATGAAAGGAATGTTGATGCATTGCTAAAAACTCCCAAGATCTCCAATAGATTAACTTTTATTTCTATAGTGAAGGTCATCCACTACCAAGATGTGGACACAAAGTTGGTGTAGTTGGTCCTCATGGAAATGATCCATGGCTAGGTGTTGCTTGAGGATATAATTCATGGGTAGGCAGTCTTCAAGGATATGATAAATGTGCAGGTGATCCTTGAGGATACATGATGAATTTACAACCAATTCCCATGGATATGATTCATATTTAGGACTGCGGAAATCATCATATTCAACATACCAATCTGAAAGGCCATGTTGCATACCTTAAAAATGCATGAAATTGGGTCTAATTGGTATCATAGCCCTTCTCTAGAGGCTTTTTTCAGGTAAATATCGTTCGGTTGTTGAGGAATTACTACACACAATTAGAGGAACTGATTATAATAGTCCTCCATCGACTCATACTTCGTTTGTTTTGCATATCGTGAAGCGACAATTGCTTGCCCTTCATTTTTTATTTCACTAAATTGAATTATAAAGGCATGTTGAACCTTTGTCCATGTCATTGTTGGATGCACATTTCATATCTTCTAAACCAATTGGCAACTCTTCCGCTCATGGAATTTGGACAATATTGTACTTTGTGGTAGTCTATATACTCTCCATTAGTTACACATACCTTCATCAATTGTCGAATGTGTAAAACCAAATCTTTGTTATCATGATATTTAAGTAATAATATTTGTAACACATTTGCAAGGGGTTCTACCATGATGGGTGGATCGTTCATTATCAATGCAACAATAGTTGGTGGTAACTTCAAAGAAATATTAGTCTTGATGCGTTCGGGGTTGTTGAAAAATAATTTAAATTAGTTTTTTCTAGAAACTTCGTTAATAGTGTTGCTACTGTTGGTTTTTTCTTTGACCATTTTCTTGGTATATGCAGCCATCCCTCTTCCATGATCCAATTGAACATTCTGAAAAAATTAATTATGACATAACTATATTTTAATTGAATATTTGAAGCAATCCACAGGTTCATTGCATAATGATTCCACCCTTCATAGCAAGTCAAAATAGACTCAGGAGAAATAATGAAATTATGTGCCACTATTAAACTATTTGAATGATATTTGAAAAAAATCATGATCTGTTTTTGGTAATAATTTGCTTGAATTTCTTTTAATGAGCATCAAGAAATGCTCCCCATTCAGCTTCTCATCTAGTTCTAATGTGCCTATGTGCCTTAGTCATAATTGGACCTAGATTTGTTACCCATGCACAACTTTACACCAAGAAGTTGCACAACTTTCTTGTATGCAATTGAAACCTTCTGGTGTGAAGCTATGCACCTCCAAGGATCAATATAATGACATAGTTACTTCGAGTCTGGTCACATGATTTATTCTTTTAGTATAAATGGTTGCACCCTTTCAATCAAGCACTCTTTTGCAATCTTCTTTTCAACAGACAAATAAAATACCAAGTGTCATTAATAGACAGTTCATGTTTGTGAAAGAAGGAATAATTGAACATTATGTTCAAACACTAATCTATGCCAAGAAGTATAGGTATCTAGATATGTAACTTTTACATTAGAACTTTGAACTAGGTGTGAATAAGAACAGGAAATTCCTAAATCCGTGTGTTCAGATGTGAGTGTTAATTTTATTGTTCCCACGCAAGAAGGCATTTGAAGACCTTGGCCAATCTCCATGATAAAACTTAATTTTAAAATTTTATACAATTTACTTGGAAGTGAATTGTTGGGAAAGTTAGATCTGGGAAGAGACAATGTACTCTGAAGTGTGCATTCAAACCCCAAAATAAGAACTTCCCCAAAGACGGTGTGAGTAATAGAAATACCTCTTCATGTTTATTAGAGACCATCAACATTGTACCTTATTTGAGTAGTGGGATAGTTCTGCAACCCTCTCATCAATATTCTACCTCAATTGAGTGGCAATGATCATTCCAAGTTCCAGGTTTCCTGGTTGGTCTCCCAATATGCATTGTTTTTCAACTACAAGTGCAAAGTTCAAAATCTACAGTTACATTGTATATCCACCTTGATTTAGCCACAACACACATGGGAAGTTCATAGGAATAAAAAATCATTCTATTATGTGGAAACACTGTGTTAGAGTTCATGCAGGAAAAAGATATATGAAATATGTGGGAACATCATCCCTTTAGAATCCTTTGTGTACAATATTTTGTATCAGTCTCTAATACATTCACAACTCCTAAATAGAGTTGGGAAATTATAGGGGATTGGGATTTGGGGTTTAGAAGAAATGGGACTACAAAACAAAATTAACATTAGAAGTCAACTACTTTTCTCCCAGCCCAGAATTTTCCAATACCTTCTTTTGGAGAATGGAGTGCTAACCATACTGGGGTATCAGCACCTTCTTCAACTGTTTTTGTTCCCCTGTTGTTATTGAAATCTGTGGCAACATAACCAGGGCAGCAGCTAAAGACATTGATCTTTTTCCCACTTCCAGGTTGCGCAACAAGAGTGTTATGTAGGGCACTGACATAAGCAATGACTGCAACTTTGGAAACTGAATAGGTCTCTGCTGGCCTTCCATATGGTGAATTGACCAAGTCAGTCCAATTGGGCCAACCCCCTTCTTTTTGAGACCCATCTACAACGTCCTTTAAGTAGTGATTTACAAAACTGTCAACAAAGTCTTCAGTAAGGTGCTCCCTGTCAGAGAGAGTTTTGACATAATCCTTGTTTTCGAGGTGCTGAAGTTTCACCAACACACAGGAACATACATATAACATAATCAGAAAATGCATCTTAGTAGATGTGGGACTCAATTTATATTTTAGAAATTGTGAATCAAAAAATCGGCTTGTCACTTCATGACTTCCATCAATATGACTTCTCTTGGTTATTGGTTTGCATAGAATGGCAGGGATATTTGATTCAATTAGTAGTAATTTTTCACAATCTAGTAATCCATTGCCATTCACAATGTTTTTCGAATTCTACTAGTTAGACATGGCATCCTGAATTTAGAAAACTTAATTCTCCCTGGAGACCTATCCATTTGGAGCAGACCTAAAATTTCACTCAAGTACATATGAGATGGCCATTTATGAGTTGATGTGGAGTAGGGATGCCCAACGACATTACCTTGAGTTGGCCAACCGTAGATGCCACAACAATGACTCGAGCACCACCAGGTGTATCATCACGTAGAAGAGGAAGCAGAGCTTTTGTGACATTTTTGACACCAAAATAATTTGTGTCCAATACAGGTTTCACAGTCTCAAAGGTTACATCCTCCTTGTCAAGATTAAAAATGCCTGCATTATTGACCTGGAGTTGCAATACAACATGAATAACTCATCAATTTGCAGTTTTCCAATTGAATTTTTTTTGAAGTTTGTGGTCACTAACAAATGCTTCAGCTTTTACAAACAACTTTGTTTGATTTATTTTGTTGAAACTCAAAAATGTTTCACTTAGGACAGAACAAAAGCAAAATGTTTGAGGAGTTTGTGCGCTTCAAATGTGCTTACAAGAATGTTAATCCGTCCATAGGTGTTGTGCAGCCATTGTGCAAGTGCTAGTATGGACTCTTGGCTATCAACATCAAGAGGATGGAAATTCACATTGTGAAGCCCTTGGCTTTTCAAGGATTCAAGGGCCTCTTTACCACGGGTTGCATCGCGAGCTGTAAGCACAACCGTAATACCCTCCTTCGCCAATTGGCGGACAATTTCGAAGCCTATCCCTTTGTTGGCTCCTGTCACCACTGCCACGGTGTCTTTGGACCACCACCTAAAACCATCTCACTTTCAAAAATGCTTCCGAGAGAGCACACAACTAAGAGAACATATCCAAGAAAAAGTTGAGACTGTCAATTGCAGAAGGAAAGATCACACCCTCAGTACTCAATACTTATGAACATTTCAGTCCGACAAAAATGCAGCAAGAACCAGTCAGCGTAAAAAAGGGATCCCCCTGAAAACAATAACATGGAGAAACAACAAAATTATTTGCAAATCAGCCAGCCAGATCTTCCAATTAACGTGAAGAGAAAGAGTGACTCCTTAGGAGAGGCTAATTTCATGTTTGTTACCACTTATCACATCATAGCTTAGGTTGTACTATTTTATAGAATTTCGGGAACTGACTCATTCCAATTGATCTGGAAGAACAACATGGCCAAGGGGAAAGACCCTGAAGGAGGTGTATGAATACTAAAGCATCCAACGCAAATGTAAGTTGCATTCATGGCAAACAAGGAAAACCTTGTCTAAACTGTCGTCGTGACCAAAAACGCTTGAGCCGAGTACAAGAGACGGAAGGAGACCTATACTGATATGAAACAACTTTCACAATATGTCCTGAGTATTGAAAGTGGACTGACAGGCCTACAATAATGAAGAGATGAGAAAAAATTTGGGTATTCCAAACGTTAGAATGCAAAAGGTTACTGCAGATTTCCCCCAACAGTTTTGTGAACAAATTGCACAAATTGAATATGTGGTATCCCCAAGATATAACCCAAGCATCTGGTTGCTAGGTTGCGATAGAAAGGAGGAGATACGGACACAACACCCACGTACCTCTCAGCTTCTTTACCCATGTTGTGTAGCTGAATTTTTTTCACGTTGACTTGTTCAAACCGGACAACAAGAAAATGTCTTCCAGGAAGGACCACTACTCCAGAGATTCACCAACCTCCTTTCGCAAATAAAACGAGTTCCTCCCCGAACTTCATAGATAAATGTTGGCCCCGGACAATACATTAACGCATATTCAGCCGTCGAATCAGGAGGAGAAAGGCAGATTCTTTTCCAAATTACAGTGCTGTGGACATTTACATCAATTTGCAGTGCACCGGACACCACGGCAAAAATACAGGTTAGGGTGAAACTTCAGTTGAACTTTCGCATCACATGTAACGTAGCAACGCATGAAACTTCCATCGAAGGACAACCCATGGACAATATTATTTTTCCAGATGAATTCTCAATGCAGTAATAAGTACCCCCAGTTTACATAATATACTAATGGTAGTATATTGTGGCTCGTACCAATTAGTTGTTGGGCCCTCAAAGTTGAATTCTTTTTCTTTTGCAATCAGTATCAAGGATTTGTTTTTTCAATTTTGTGATGTAGGTGAAGTGGCCACCATCCATAATATGATTTAGCCAGATTTGGTTACAGACTAAATATGAAAATAGAAGAAAAAACAGGATCCTTCTTTATTCTTGGCTACCTAGTGGAACTTATCATAAAAATCTGATGATCTGGAACTTTTCTATTGGAAATCTGGCGAATTTGGGCCATTTTTTCCATGGAGAATCCTTTGAATAGGTCGAAATCATATTTTTCAGGTTGAAATTTGGCAATATTTCACCCAAAAAAAAAACAAACACTGATCAACATCTTTGTTTAGCTTGGCACAATTTTCAAGATTTGAACATTCCTCAAACCGATATGATATGTTGTAATCTCATCCTTTGGGCTCCTTTATATAGGTTATAAGAGTAAAACTGAAGGCCCAGGATATGGCATAAAGAGAGAGCTATTGGGAACAAGTTGGGGAACACATTGAAAAGTTGTGGAATATATTGATAACTTGCAAGTTTGATGAAAACAGAGTGAAAATTTCATGAGAACAAATTGGGAACAGCAAAAATCCAACACCCCAACCCTCCCTCAAAAGGAAATAAACCTGGGACCACCGGGTGAATGCTGCCTCACATCATTGACTCCAAGAAATATCTTTGCCAACCGGCGG
>Ga0209208_10007280_pt1 | contig 15037 bp, 11 predicted proteins | sample S1TSphfallax_3_FD_187694 | JGI IMG/M metagenome (GOLD analysis project Ga0209208, IMG submission 187694) | Host-associated microbial communities from peat moss isolated from Minnesota, USA - S1T2_Fd - Sphagnum fallax MG (SPAdes) (version 2) | ecosystem: Host-associated > Plants > Peat moss >...
ATGTTCTAAATAGAACAAAAAGATCAAACTTCGTATGGCTTGTCATTTTGTGTTTTGCATGGTTTTGTGTAGAATTGTAAGATTCATGTTTTGATGTTCTACATAGCACAAAAAGATCAAACTTCATGTGGCTTGTTATTTTATGTTTTGCATGGTTTTGTGTAAAATTGCAAGATTCATGTTTTGATGTTCTACATACAACAAAAAACATCAAATTTCATGTGCCTTGTCGTTTTGTGCTTTGCATGGTTTTATGTATAATTGCTCTATAAAACCAAAAAAAATTGAACTTTATGAGGCTTGTCATTTCACTAAAAGAAGTCTTGTCCATTTCAACCATATGGTTATGACTATAAATGGAACTAATGTCCAAATCAACTTCTTTTACAACTACAATTGGGTTAATTCTACGTGTCATTTTAATCATAAATGTGTGTAGTCATATATGCAACTATAATAGTCACATATAGTGGTTGATATAATCAAATGAAGTCAGAAATGTGACTATTACATGTTTGGATAGAAAAGTACAATAAAATATGAAATATTGAAATTGATGTTTGTGCAATGTTTAAAGTGAAATATGAGTTAAACATAATGCATTCCACTACATTTGCACATTAAATGGGGTGGTTTGATGGCAAAATAGTTGATACCCATCCATAGGGTTTAAGGTTCAAACCTCACAACTTGCATAGTTGTGGTCTATGATGGTATGTTAATTTTATGTACCTAAATAACTAGGATATTTAACCCAAGTGCCCACCTTGGCCTACCTAGCTACTTAAATTAGTTTTTTAGTTTATCCTAAGTAATGACATGTTTCAACAACTCATAGGCTGAAATTCTATGAAATTACTAGTAATATGAATTATCATATTGCATTATTTGTATAGATATAAATAATGTACTTAATAAATGTGATTAAAAATATTAGTTAAATCATTTAGATTTAATTATTTTTAAAATGTTACCCAATATTCTATGTTGTTGTATTTGTAGTCACATAGTCCTACTACTAGTCAATGGATGATAAATCCATGTAGTTGCAAATGATATGTGATGATAAGGGTGATTGTACATCCCACATGGAGTTTTTTATGATTGGTTGTCTCTTGAATTGGGAAAAATAAATACTCAAATTAATTAAACTTCACATGTTATATAATAGATAATAGTAATACAATTAATAATTTAACCAACCACATTTTCAATTTTAAAGTTTAGATATTACAACACAACAAAATCATGTATATATAATATTGAAATATGTGAATTTTCTTTGAAACCATTCATTTTGAATGGGTGTAACACTTGCAACTTTTTTTCCTTTTTTGCTTTAGGGGGTTTGATATGGATAAGAAAAATATTTTGATTAAAATATTTTAAATATTTTAACATTAGTTGAAATTCATATCTCACCAAAAACCTTTTCCATGTATGTTAGTACCATAAAGAAGGTTATATAAATCTTTGAACAATGTCAATGATAAACTCCATCAACCCCATAAAACATTAATAAATGAAATATAAATATTTAGAAAGTACAAAATGACCATGTCTTTGTGTTCCATAACTTAAAAATCAATTCATGGATCTATTCATCCATGAGAATCTAGAACTTGTATATGATGAATGAAATGTATCCATCACCTTCCATTTTCAATGCATACATTTTAAACATAACTCATAATTTTTTTGGTTTAATGCATCCATGACCATATACCCATCAACACCTTCTCTTTTCATTATGCATTTCCCCTTGTTACTGTGCCTTGTTTTAAGTTTTTAAAAATTTGGGTTATGTATTTTTTGGGTTTTGGACATGTGTGTGTCTTATTCATGGTTGAACCATGCTTGTGACATTTGCAACATTTTTGCAGAAATTACTTCATTTAGTAATGCTAGAATGAAATTTTCATAATTAAATGAAAAGAGATTTAGCGACCATAGTTAAATATCAAACAAGAGATAATAATTTAAAAGGAAAGTTTTAGAAGAACTAGGAATCCAAAGAAATTGCTATACCTAACACATGATGAACATGTTCCAATGGAAAAAATAAAACATCTATGAAAACAGATTTAATTGAATTAAAATAATCATCCATGGAAACACACATTATGAAAGGATGGATAATTCCCCCTCCCCCCTTGCAAACCAAGCAATAGGGTGAAAGCCAATGAAAACAAGTTGACATTGTAAGAATATTTGAGTTGTATAAAACAATTGAACTTTAAATGGAAGGTTTAAGGGTTTAATTCAAATGATAAAGATTGGATGTGGAATACATTTTCATCTTTTAGCAAATAAGAGGGTAGTCAAAGGATGGTGGAATCATCTTTTTTGTCCATCCATGAATTACTTACACATTTCAAAATTTAAACACCTAGATACCTATTATGCACAAATAGGGGGCCCACATTTGTTGTCATTACTTTTGATTATTAATAGTTCACTACCCAAATTATGGTTTGCAATGAACCTAAAAAATGTGTCAATTGCACATAATGAATTGGGAAGAATACATAGTTAAAACCATGGTGGGTGATCTAAAATCGTGTTAGTTATTTTCATTTTCATAATGTAAGGCAAAATTTTGTTGAAATGGATGATGTGGTGAAAAAAATACAAGGCAAAGTGAACAATGTGAATCATATGATGTGTCATTTCACAACCCCAAAATGCACACCACCTTTCCTTAAACAATGCATGATGTATCACCTCATTACCCAAAATGATAACCTAGCTTCTTTAAACAAATTACTAATCAACCTCAAACCATCTAGATCAAGTCACAAATGAGTTTTGTTTATCCTTGCTACACATTTTTGTCACACATGAACATTAACATTTTATAAATGTCAACAATGGTTTGAGGTCGATTTGAAGTCAATCATTCCATGGGAAAAGAATTTGTGATTCTTTTATACACCTAGTTAGGTTCAACCAAGGTAATACATGCAACATATGTTGGCCTTCACATCAAGCCTTATGTTTGGTGATGGCAAGTTTCATGTTGTATTTGCATAAAATGGGTGCAAACCCGCAAAATGGACCATGGTACGTTATTATTGTTAAAGGAAGATTAACTTTGATGGCAGAATGCAAAGCATCACCCACGTCTCCACACCACTTAAAGTTCCATAGTTCATCAAAAAAAATCTTAAAGTTGTTATTTCCTTCAACCAAATCTTATTCACCACCTTCTAATCCTTCTTTTTGTCACTTTTGCACATTTAAACACCAAATCTATTCCTTTTGAACATCCTACTCTTGAGTTGTTGTTTTTTTCTTTTCATTTTTCGCTCAAGTGTAACCACATAATGTTCATTGGTCATCATGATGTTTTTGTTGTAATTGGTCAAGGGTTCCTTTATTGACACTTGATGGCTGAACCTAATTGGAATTTCTAGTAAAGTCAAAAATTGTCGCAAGCCGGCAATAGGAGTGACCAACATTGTTGCATGTGATTTGCACCCTTCCAACGCCCCTTTCCTACAAGATTATTGGTCCAAGCTATAAGTTATTTGAATCAATGTGAATGGTTCTAGGATTCACATTCCTAGATCTTATGTTAGTCAACATATTAGATACATCATTCAAACTTCATGTTCAACTATTCAATTAGAAGTCATCATCTTTATATTGTTTGTTAATGTCCATGTAGTAATGGTAAATGATTCCTTCTAATGAATTCAAGCTATCATTCAAGACCTCTTCAACTTGCAAATCCACTTGTTGGATTTTAGGTTCACTATCCATGAATTGTTTAGATGGTTGCATTTTACTTGTCATTACATTTGGATTCAAAGGCTAAGATCCCCATGGCTAAAAAGACTTTGCATATGTTTGTTAATGTTAATGATTTCTTAAAGGCTAAAGACACCCATTATGCCAAATCTTCCTTGCTAGCACCTCTCCTTTTATTAAACAATGTCCATACCCTTTTATAGGTTTTAAAAGTAGTTTTGAAAGGTTTAAAACAAAAAACATCAAACAATTATACTGCATGGCTTGTGTGTGATGGCAGGGTGATAAGGTCCAAACCCACACTCATTGTTTTGTGGATAACATCTAGAATAAGTGATGATTGGTTAGGCATAAATTACCTTCAAAATTTTGAACAAAAGCAATGAAATGTGAAATCCATTTGTCAAACAAAATGGTTATAATCTATGTTTTAAGTTGCATCACCATTGTAGGACTAAATTCACATTTGGTAATGAAATTATGTGCAAAATGTTTACCTTTGAAAATGTAAAAATTTGGGAGTGTTATGCTTACTACATTAATGTATGATAACACATACAATCATTCACACTCATCTAACATGATTGATTGTATTGTTCTTAAACATGTTCATGCTAAAACAAGTGCACTTCGATTTTGACATGCTTGTATGTCAGATTCATCACAATTCCAAATTTGTGATGGTGGATAGTTGGGCATGTTAAAAACTTTAAATAGGTTTTAGTAGAAAATGTTTACATTTACTAAGTAAAGGCCCTTTGAATGGCCTATTATCCAACCTTAAGCAATTTTTATTGACCAGTCAAGATTTCACATTTTAAACCACCTCAACCACCCCCACCCATGTATGCCATTCTTGAAAGGAGTTGGCCTTTCCAATGTAATTTCTACAACCTTCAACCATAGTTTTGTAAGCATGACTACATGCCCAATTGATTATTTTTGTAAAACCCATGTTGTCCCTCCTTTTCGTGATATATAATCTCATAAATGTGGTTATGGAGTGATGTGGTAGGTGCACCCCACCTTTGAGCAACGGTCTGCAAACTACCACTTGTTTCAACACTATCCATTGCTAACTTTAGGGAGGCATTGTCCCAATTTTTGTTCTTCATGGTTTTCTTTTGCCACAAATTCAATCACATCATGGGGTCATCGTCACCTTCAACATCACCTTCTATGCAATTCAAGGTCTTGTGCACAAATTGTTGAAAAACAACTATTACATTCCCTTGCTTAAGCATAGAATTTGATCCCAAGCACATCAATCTTTCATCACCATATGTACAATAGCTTTGCATTGTGGCAAGGGCGTTTTAAACATGATTAGATTCTACATTTGACTTGAGATTTAACTTGGGTGAAGTGCTTGAAATGGGCTTTAGTGGCACTCCACTTGAACTAGGCGCTAATGGCAATTGATATAAATAGTTGACAAAAGGAATATATTCCTTGCGTTGTGCATCCTCCCACTCCTCATGTAATTATATTCATTACAATTAAAATTGTCACTTGATCCATCCTCCTCCTTTAGGGTTGTGTTCACATTTTCATCATTATTTAACATTCATTACAACAAAAGGTGTCCATGTATGCCAAGTGATTTCATTGGATGTTGAGAGAATTCATTGGTCATAATGAACATGATGTAACGGGGAAGTATTGAATTCGTTGGCCTAGTGAACATGGACTAATGAACTACACCCACAATTCGTAGTAATGATTGAGTCAAGTAACAAGTTCCACATCTGGCTTTCCCACACTATTTTATTCATATTTTTAGAATATCATGCAAAATTTTGAAATGACTTTAGATGCAACTAAACTAGTTGATGCATGATTCTTAATGTGAAAATAATTTGTGATGAAGTTGTTAATGCAGTTGTGCCTTATAAATGAAGGGGTGTTATTTAAACAAAAACTTAAAAATAAGGAATGTGGTTACAAATACACACCTCCTTGAATACATTTATTGTGGTAATAATTTTTGATAAAAAAAAGTTAAACATCCTTGCTAACACATTGCACATTATGTTTTGGATGAAAAAATATTTTCATTTTAAGGTAGTAAAATGTTTTTGTGCTAGCATTTTTGCACAAGATATTATGGTTGGTAAAATAATTGGGTTTTTTTAATGGTTGGCCGAATAGATTGATCAATTTAGTGGTTTGTTATCAATTCTAGTCTTTCACCTTCTATAATCGCAATTTCATGTTTATGGGAAAAACTTGCAAAAAAGTAAATAAATAATCTTGGATGTGAAAAATACAGTTGGAAGCTCAATTACCAAGTATGGGTAAAGTTGTTTTTAACATTATTGAAAAAAAAATGTTGACATGTTAACAATTATTTTGATTTATGTAAAGATGTTGGGCTTTAAAGCGGATTAAACTTTTTAAAAATAGATGTTCACATTTCATTACTATAAATAATAATAATAATAACAAGGTTGAAGGGTTTGAAATGAATGGGTAAAGAAAAGTTGATTCAAAAGGTTGCATTGAGAATTACTCAATGTTAATAAAATTGCAATGATGCCACATGGTTATTATGACTAGAACATGAAGGTGTCCAATTTCATTAAAAGTGTGGACAAATGAAATGAATTGACTTATGTCATTTTCTACAATGCATGATCTTAAAATATATATATTTTGGGCACAAAGTTAAATGCATTCATCACTTTCATTTACAAAACCCAATTAGGATGGAAATCAAAATAACAATAGATGTAACATTGTCATATTCACATTTCACACCATTCCAAATTATCAAAAGGAAAATTGTGTTGAAAAGGAATCACACAATTGAAATCATAAGGTATGATTGATAAAATGATAGAATACTTCCCTTGTTGCAATTGAACAATCCTTATAAAAAGGTTTATTTGTGGTTAAGAAACAAACCATTCCAAGTACATGCACAATAGGGCAATAGATGCGCGCAATGTGAAAAAAAGGTTGAAATGATTATACGAGCACTTCTAGGATATTCAAGTTAAAAACAATCATACAAGTTTTCAAAATTGTCCTTGAAGTACCATTGGTTGGAAATGAGGCATGTGATTGAACATTGCTTTGATGAATTTCTGAAACATCTATATTTTATTTGGGTTTAGATTTTTTTTAAAAATTTGAAAAAGGGAAAGAAAATCATTTGAATATGGATGAAAAGCTTTAAATACTAAAATAGTAGTAGATGAAACAATGGTATAAAAGAAATAATAAAGGCGTGCATGGTATGATATATAATTTTTTTGTAAATCTAAGAGTTAACCTTTCATGAAATTGCTTGTGGATGGGGCTTTCATGTTGGAGGAACATGCAAATGATGAACTCAATGTTAAGGTGTGTGCCCAAAAGAAATGTTCATCATGTAGAGCTACCAAGTCTTTAGAAAAAAAATGAAAAGATTTATTTTGGGTCCTTATGCTTAATTGCTCCTCCAAGAAAAAATAACCACAAGCACCATCAAAAGAATAAAGAAAATAATTGTTATGTCACATTATCTAAGGGGTTATGTGTTAGTTGATGCAAAGGAAGTTCAAGTGCATGTGTTATATTCCTCATTGTCAAACAAAGGAATGCATGCATTTAAGCATAATATGGTAAACATTAGGTATAATGCCCTCGACATCTTTAAGTTTGATTCCAATCCCACATAAATATAATCAAGAAGAGGAAGATTATAAAGACCTACCAAATATTGGTTAGATTTGCATTTGCTCATGTGGTAATGGGGGACATAATTAAACTAAAGGGTTGTCCACACATACTATTTAATGCATAATGGTAAAAAAAGCCCTAACATCTAACTTTGACATGTGACAACCTTATTAAACCATAATATCATGAAAAAAAAGGAATTCCTAACTTGAATTTACTATCCACACCATAGGTGGCAAAGATAACTAAGATCACTTTGCCTTGGCCATTTTTTGTAATGTTAATTTTCACACCTACAATAAGGAGGTAAGTTTCTCTCTTTCCTTTCTTTCATTATTTTCTTTTTGTCTTTAATTTGTGCTCTCAATTCTTTCACTCAATTTGCATTGTGAAAATTTGATGACATTCTTTTGTTTTTGCTTTGTTCCATTATGTACAAAGCTTTTTAAGGTGGTGCCATTGACTTTGTAAAAAAAAATTCCTTGCGATGTCAAAGACAAGGTGTTGTGACATACGATGTCGTAAGGGTGTAAATCCATACTAAACTTTACTAAACAAAAATACTAAAACTAGTCAAAGATAAAAACTAATCAACCAAAAAGAGATGCATGCACATATATAATGCATAAGAGGAGGTTGAAATGAAATTCTCATGTATCATTAGACTGCAAAGAGAAAAAAAAAATGTAGTGTATGTAAACGGTGGCCATGTAATGGCCACCATGAACATCTAGAAATCTTGTCTGACTATGGAAGAAACTTTCTAATTATGGAGGAAATTCTTATTGACAAAGGAAAAGGGAAAGGCTTGGCCTTTTATATAGCCACCAACAAGTTGAAACCCTAAGCACCTAATAGTGTACAGTCACCTAAGAACATACATTAACTCTACAAGCGTACATTAACCTTAAAAGGCATGATGGGCATGCCCATAACCGACTGTCATGTATGAGGCCATGTATGCGGGCATGACAAAGGAGCAACATTTTTGTTTTTCATTCAAATTTATAATGTTTTATTAATTATTATAAAAATTATCATGGAATTTCTTGGTATGAGCTATTTATTTTTTTGTTGTGTTTGAATATAGTAAAACATGTTTTTTTTTGCTTCAAGTTTCTTTTCTTTTAATTATTGTTAAATGTTTCATCAAATATTTTTAACATTGTGATGTTTATTTCTTTTGATAATTAACAACATGGGAGATTTTGTTGTTTTCTATTTCAATCATTTTTGTTCATCATGCATCGATTTTTTTAGGATGGCACCTATGGTAGTATTGTGTTGCTTAGTTATTTACAATTTTGGAAAAAGGGAACAACATTTTTGTTTTTTGCTTCTTTATTTGTGGATCAATAATATTTTTTGATTTTTTGTTGTTGTGTATTTTGAACATAAAGTTTCTTTCCTCAATTTAAACATAATGTATATTCTTCTTTTTAGGGTTTGATTGCATAAATTGCTTGTAATTTATGTGGTTTCTAACATTTATGTTTTTTCTTGTTTGTGTGTAGGTTTATTTGTTCAAAATTGAAACATGGACCAACATAATAAATGTTATTATTGGGAAGTTTTATGTTTATGATCAAAGCCTTGTAAGAAACATTGGGGTTCATTAATTTGAATTTATTGTTTATTTTTCTATTTAAGGCATTGAAGATACATGCCACTACGAGAAATCATGTCCGTAGAAACCAGATTAGCATGCAACTAGATTGTCGTAGAAATTATTGTGCAACTAGGGTACAATTACATATGGAAATATGATGAATTAATAATTAAAATGCCACATCAAAATATTTCATAATTGTAATTTAGTTGCACATGAGTTGCAACTTGAACTCTATATGGGTGTATGTACGCAAAATATATACGATGATAATTAACCGTAGTTTGACCATGATCATAAGTTGTAACAAACTGGTTAATTTCAACTATGTTGCAATTGGTGTAGCTTTAGCATTGAGTGAACAACTACTTTGTAACTGGTGTATAACATTGATGCATATAATCATGCCACATGTATGGTTAGGTAAAGGTCCATGACATCTAGAACTTGCAACTTGTTTGCAATTAAAAGTCAATTAAATTGGTTAATTTTACAACTAAGTTACAACTAAATGTGGCACTATAGTTTCACTACATAACCACTACTTGTCCATTATTTTGGAACTAAAGTGTTCAACTCATATAGAATTAGTTCTCAACTATGTGGCAACTCATATTATTAAAAGATTTACAAATTGTGCAATTCATTGAAAGTGTAAATGCAAGCCTTCAGTTGGATTGGAATGGTGTATTAAAGTGTTTATGAATATGTACATATAAATATCATTGTTTATACACTTCAAACCTTTTTAGACTAAATTATTAAATGCTTCATTGATACAAATTGATTATTTTATTGAGTTAATTAATTAAAATAATTCATTTTCATAATTATCTAAATAACTAGAATTTAAATAATGTAGTAAATATTATAATCCTATTTTTTGTGATTGATGTTCAATTGTTGTGTTAATAATATATCATTACATTGGAATTCACAATATTATGTTGGTATACATACATATAAAACCATATAATTTCATGAAAGGTGAAAGTTTATTTTTGAATTGAAATTAAAAGAAATGTGTATATTTTATCAAACATTCAATAAGGGTGTCATATGAATATGTCTTTATATACCTCAATGTCTTCTATTCAAATTCATGTCTATTATTTAATATTTTAGAATGAATTATTTGTTACTTTTGTTAATTAATAATTAATATGTAATATACTTAATTACCATGAACAAATAGAATAAAATAAAATAAAAAACAAACTATTGATATGAAAAATAATCAAATTTGATTAATTAGTATTTAATTAATTCAGAAAAAAAATAAAAAATAAATAATGACTTAAACTCAATAACAAATTATATAAATTAAACTAATGAATTCAAATAATTTTAAATAAAAAACTTTGTCAATGTATGTGAGTAATTATTGAATTTTCTTTCAATTTAGATCATCAATTATCAACATAATTAATTATCTAATATTTATTTAAATACTTAATCATCTAATATTTATTCTGATAATTAATTATTTGATACTTATTTTGATAATCAATTATTTGAATCAATCAAATAATTAATTATTTGAATTATATTAATAATCCATATAATCAATCTAGAAAATTAATTATCATATATTTAATTCAAATAATTAAGTTCCAAATAATTATGCTAGATGACTAATTATAAATTTCAAATTAATTACAAAATTAAAACCAAATAGAAAGCATGTGATAATTTTTTTTTTCTAGTTACAACCCAATTGCAACTAAGGTGCCACTAAAAAAATTAATCTATATGCTTTGTCTTCAATATCTCATTCACAAACTATTTAAAGGAGGTGTTTCTTCTTGCATTTTCACCTTCAAATACATATGCTGTGTTGGGATGAGATCATAAAGGATTAACTTTAAAGGCAAAACACATAACAAATAAAAAAACTTATGTAGCTACTCTTTAATTCACTTATTCTTCTAGTATTCTACCTTCCTACCTACCTACTTGCCTACCTAAATAAGTAGGTCTTATTTTTCTACCTACCTAGATAACAAGTAAGTAGATAGGTCAGTAGGTAGGTAAATAAGGAGGTAAGTAGGTAGGTTGGAGATATATCAACTTACCTACCTATGGCTATGTACTGACCTACCTAGGTACATATATATATAGTTTCAAAATTCAATTAAATATGCTACGAGGCAACTTTTATTGTGCCACATGTCATAATCCAAGACAATCTAAAATGAATAATCATAATGGACAATGGATAGCAATATTTTTTTTAAATCATAAAAAATCCTTATATTGTCATGTGTTAAATTTTGATGGATGGATGAAAAATGACGTCAACATGATATTATGATTGTAATCATAGGGGAGTTGCATAATATTTGAAAATGAGTTGTTGTGAAAAAGTTGTAATTGAGTTGTAATGAATTGCATTGTATATACAATAAGTTGCAACTCTTGCAACTTGTCCAATAGCATTCATAGCGTATAAATATGGTAAGTTGCTAACGTCGGATGCAATTCAAAAATTGAGTTGCAAGGCCAATTGCAAAACACCCATTTTTCTCATAGTGTGTGCAACATAATTTATAAGTATTGTTGACATCTACTACAATATATGATTATGAAATGTTTTGCACTTTGTTAAAAATTGGTGAAGAGCTTGAGCATTGGATGAAACCTTGGTCAATTATGTGAGTTTATCATTTTTTGTTGGAAAAAATGAAAATAATAGAATGGATCTAACAATTTCAAATGATGGAGGAATTTTTTTTGGAAATTTGCAACCATGTGATGCATTTGATTTCAAAGCATGACACAAAAGTAAAGAAAAGCGATTCATGTTGAAATCAAAGTTTTGTGTGCAAATTGTAAGCTTGCACATGGTGTAAATATATTGATTTGTGGTGAAATTTTTGTCGTTGGGAAATTCATTACAACTTTTTCACTTTAGGAAACAATGATGTGGTGATCAAATATGTTGTTTAAAAAAAAATCATAATGTGGCATGCGGGTGATAAGATGTAAGTTGTGATGATGGATTTCAAGAATTGGTGTGGCATGCTAAACATAATGGGTGCTATAGATGTCATTCACGTTTCTATTGCAAAACCATATGGCATTTTCTATGAAGATTACTATTATCACAAGGTTGGAAACCATAATATTGTTGCAAAGATAATGGTTGACAACCAAAAAAAGATTTATGAATGTGTATGCATGAGAATTTTTTGAGAGTGTGAAAGAATTTCAAGTGTTGAAGAAGTTTGTGTTGTACTATTGTGCATTGCATGAGGGTTTTTTTGATCTGATTGTAGGTTCACAAGATGAAGTGTCATTTTATCTGTTTGGGGATAAGGGTTATAGATTGTTTCCTTAGCTCATGATATTGCACAAAGTGGATGGAAAATGTCATTCATTTTGGAACTCTTGTACAATTGTAAATGTAAGAGTGGCCATAAAAATGAATTTTTTATAATGAAACAAACATTCAAAGAAGTTTTAGAAATATTGAATTGCACATAACTATTGTATTTATTGTGTCTATTGCTTGTTGTTTGTTTGACAAGTATGATAATTGGGAAGAAAAAGTTGCATTTCGAAGAATTCATATGGGTGATTTAGAATGAACCCGTACAAGTTGTTGATGCAAGTGGATTACATCAATATGAGATTCCCATTCACGGCCAATGATTTTCAAATGAACAACATTGTTGCAACCTAGAGGTGAACATTGATGCATAATGTCACTCAAAGCTTATTTAACATGAACATTATAGCTACATGGAGATATTCAATCATATGTTAACATTCATTTGATTCAAGTCTTTGAATGTAAATTTGTCTTAGTTTCAAGTATGTCAATGTTTCATCATGTGCATTATTTTCTATTCATGATAATTGAAGGAGACAATTTAAACTTTTCTACACATTATGTGTAGATAGGTAAACTTTGCTACAAAATGTATATAGGTTGGATATGGAACTTTATAATTGAATGCAAAGCATAGAGTTCACTTCACATACTATAAAGAGATATAATGAAATATTGTAATGATGTTTGTAAGATCCATTGGATTCTAGTGCATTGTGGAGGGGGAGAGATGTGTTTGGAGGCACTTTGTGCTCATGTCAAAACATTTGATATTGTAGAAGTTGTGTTTGTAACAAAAGCTTGACCAAAGGTGAATGAAGAGACAGAGTCAAGGGGGCACTAGCATTGAATTTAATGGTTCCAATTTTGAGAGTGTGTGTAATATTAAACTTTTTTTTAAAATGTACATTTTTTAAAGATTCATTATTAATTATCATTAGATTTTAACACCAAGTTAACATTAATGCCATGTCAAACGCCATGTCAGACTTTATGTTAGGTAGCATAATAGGTATGAATGATAATGTATTTTTTATCATCTTAAACACCATTCTAAATTTGGTGCTACCACTAGGTGTGGTTGGCCCTTAAGCCTCCTATAGTTGAATAAATTACAAGATGCAACATTGTGGACAAAATTGATGACGATTCATATGGATAGCCTTAGTTATTCCTTGGTCATAGGGGGGCCAAGCACACCATGCAAATTGGTTTTAAAATCATTTTGTGGAGCAAAAGGTTCACATTTTGTGCTTCCCCAAAAAAAGGATAGGATGGAGGGAATATCACTATAGGATGATGGTTGGGACTAAATAAACTTAGGTGACTTGATAATTTATGCTAGGAACAACAACAAATAAACAAATAAATAAATAGGGATAAACAATAGTGACAATTTAACTTTTTAAAATAAAGACTCATCACTAAATTTCCTTAAAAAAACACGAGATCACTTCCTATGTGCCAACAAATGAGTTCCAATACACCATTGTGAAAACCTCTTAGAAATTCTTAGTGTGTATGTGAAGTTCACATTATAACATGTAGTATTTCCTCTTTCACCCCCATGAGCAAAAGCATTATGCCTTTCACAACAGGTTTAATGAACAACATAAACCCCTCTCTTCTCTCAAGGTTGTTGCCATTGATTTGTAGAGTTGCATCAAAGCCCATAGGTGAGAGAGAGCATTAGCGAAATCAGGCTTGCACTTGGCTATTGACCTCATCTCATCCTCGGGCTTTACCTTTGAAAGTGAAGGTACCTTTGAAGGTGCTGCACTGCTTCAGTTCAGCCTGGCCTTGGGAAAATGGACCCAAAAAAGTAGTCCAAAACCTTAAACCCTAAAACTAATTGAAGGTTAACTTTCATCATCTTGTACACTTTTCTCCACAGCAACTCACTAAAAAAAAGACTAGGTAATTTTATACTCTGTTTATTATTATTATTATTATTTTTAAATTTTTTTTGTGCAGCAACCAGAATAATAATAATAATAATAATAATAAAAATAATAAAAATGAAAGCAGAATTTCTACTCTCCCTTCCATCCTGTCTGTAAAGTGTTTTGCAAAGGGGGAATAAAAGACAACAATGCAAGGGAAAAGATGGTCTGTCTGATTAATCCGAGACCTTGAGAGTCCACACCACAAAGCCCGTACAAGGGTATATGTATGTGAGTATATGTATGCATATATACCCACATACATATACTCAAATGAGCGATATATATACACATACACATACACACATACATACATATACTCAAATGAGTGATATGTATACACACACACATATACACACAACTCCCAAATGAGCCATTTGTATACACACACACACACACAAACACACATCCCAAATGAGCAAATGGGACCATAGGTACAGCCTTGAGGAATGAAACCTAAAAAAAATTATTGACAAAGGGGACCCAGCCTGAGATCAAAGCTTTATAATGAACAGGGCCCTAAGGAACCTACAGACATAATGCCTTCAATGGAGTGCCTTATCCTTAGTAAAATCATGATAATAATAAAATGATATCCGTAAAGTCACCTTGTCTTCACCTTGTCTTTCACCCCCCCTAACTCCTCTTTTTAGTCGTATCTGCAAAGTATGGAAATTTTATTAAATCTCAGTATGAAATGCTAAAACTCCACCCCCTAACTCCTCTTCTAGT
>Ga0209208_10007282_pt1 | contig 15033 bp, 14 predicted proteins | sample S1TSphfallax_3_FD_187694 | JGI IMG/M metagenome (GOLD analysis project Ga0209208, IMG submission 187694) | Host-associated microbial communities from peat moss isolated from Minnesota, USA - S1T2_Fd - Sphagnum fallax MG (SPAdes) (version 2) | ecosystem: Host-associated > Plants > Peat moss >...
TTTTTCACCCAAGCTTTGCATGGACACCAGGTGTTGGGTGCTAGAGTAAACCCTACTTTTACCACTAATTTGTTTTTATCTCTAAATTATCTTCCAAGATAAATACCCCAAAAAAAAAAAATTTAATGCAATACTACAACAATCAAGACAATGAAAAACTCAAATTTTCTTGTAAGGCAAATTAAATAACACCGAAACACAAAAATTGTGGAATGCAACATGAATATAAAAAAACACACACACACAATTTACACAAAAAATTCTCTTGATTATATATATTTCCAATTTAAAAATAATAAATAAATAAATTTATAAAATACTAATAATACTAATAATATTTTTTTTAAAAAGAAAAGAAACCATGATGAATCAAATAATACAAAGACAAAAAATCACTTTGACAAATTTGGCAAATTTGATCAGATAATTAATTCCACAAAAGATCACAAAAAATTGTGAGTAAAACACAAACATTAAAATTGTCATGACATGACATGATAAAAAGAAAACATGCACAAAATTTGTCACAACATGAAATCTTGATGAACAAAAACATTGTGCATAGAAAATTATCATGATGATATTATAAAAAAGAAAATTAAAAAAATTAATTGACATAATAAAAAAATTATGCATAATAATATCACAATGGGTAGTAAATGCAAATTGTCATGACATGGTTTCTAACATCACAAATTGTTACATATTATTTTTATGGGTTATATTCATTGACTAGTTGCAGCGCCGAAATCTGATTTGTGCAATTCATGTTTCAATCTAAGCTTGTAATCTGCTGCTCTTGATGCTCAAAATGAAGGATGCGAGAGATCACACATCCGACAACTTACTTACATCATGAAATTCACCAAGAATTGTGCTCGGGTCCTAAGGTGAAACCACTGCAGATCATGTTTCTTGAGAGTATATGAAAACTACCACTGCAGATCATGTTTCTTGAGAGTATATGAAAACTAAGAGACTACCCCCTAAAAGACTTTTGTCAGCCCACTGTCTCAGATCACAAAAGTGATGACTTCAAAAACCTCCATATGCAACAATGCTTGCATCAACTCATTTAAAAGTCTCAAACTGGAAAAAGATCAAGGACCTGCAGCTGGAACAAAAAGCAGGAGCACAGGAAAGGTATTTGTTTGCTCTTTCTAGAAACAATTTCCTCTGGTCTAAAGAAAGTCAGGTTGTACAATTGCATGGACAAAACCAACAAATAAATTTCCAGGAGAGTAACCAGTTAATACCTCTGAAAAGGGGAAGAACCTCACGGTTTACTTCCTTGGCTTGTCATGCAATCCAAGCCCCAAAGGATCCATTAAGGTGTTGCTCTCAGATCTGGGCTTGAATGCTCATGAGGCCTAATAACCTCAACTGATGATTGGCCGGTCTGTCACTTCTGACAGCCTATTTCCATGAAAGTTTCAAAGACAACAGTGATTGGTATCTCCAAATATGGGTTCTTACCAAAACATAAGTTCTTAAATATACAATCCTTCATAAATTCATTTATTTTTAAAGTGTGGCAACTTTTGACTGGTATTTCTAGTTGCTAGTACTACTTCATGAAGCCCCATGCACAATTGTCAGTACTTTTACAATTAGTTTGCTGAAGCATGTTGGGTAGTGACATACATATGGGGAAGTTGTAAAACTCCCATGAGCACTCCACCACCAGAATTGGACCAATGCACAATCTGACACCAACATGGCCATATTGAAGACCCCACATTCATTCATAAACATCAATAAATATAATCACAGAAAAGGCTCTGTATAATGGGTTATCTTAGATTACAAATGTTGAGGCTGCTGATAACATGGAGGTTGATGATGTCAAACCATGTTCCACACAATCACTAACTGTCTGGAATCCATCATCCCTTTTTCTGCAGACAGGAAAGCACATAATGTGGACAAGAAACTATATCCATGACAAAGCTCTTGTATCTTGGTTGCATTGCACCCTGCGCTACAGCCCCCACCCACCATCAGTTGGTGGATCACCTATGTCAAAAAAAGAATGCAATTTGAAGTGAAATGTACCATTCACAATGTGGCTAGCTAGTTGCATATGTGTTTTCTTTACCTATGTACTAAGTATTCTCATCTTAACACCAAGTTTAAGATCATTGGCCATTGCACCCTTGATGCATGCTTCATACAACTCAGTTCTGCTTGATTGATCGCAGCTCCCAACCTCCTTCACCATCAATCAAGCGGAGCTCCATTGAGTGGTAAGGTATCAATGCTGGACGCTGCAGAAACATCACCACTTTCACAAGGTAAATCATCTGAGACTCAAAGCGGTTCAAGGTCTTCTGATCACACATCAAATGGACTGTAAGTCTTCAACTGACACATCCAATCTTGCTGATCATAGACACTCGGTGACAAGAAGTCACTTGTCACCAAAGTAAAGCTTCTAGGAGTTACTGTCAGCTTGCATATCAGCTCAGCTACAGCACCATAAATTTATGCCCTGGAAAATGTACATGTGGTACATTGTGCTGGGTAGCTGCTTAGCATGGCCAAGACACTGCTACCCTGTCATATTTAATCCCATACCAAATGCTCTGTAAATGTGCCAAATGTGCTATATGTTCTGACACCAAAACAAAACCCAACTGTAAAATACACAAGGTTTGAGCAAACCTGTGAGATGGTGACAACAGCAATTCCAAGAGCCTGAGCTCGTTTGTAAAGACTCTCCTCAACATCCACACTTGTAGCACTGCAGAAAGATGCAGTGCATCTGATCAGGCTCATTCTCAAATTTGACAGCCTCTTTTCATGCCTAAGGCTGATGCTTTAGCAACAACTTGAATATCAAAATAAACTCTCATGAGTATCAGTAAATCTCCATACTCACAATGCTAAAAATTTCAGAACCATGTGAAAAAAGCTTTCCTTTTTAGTCAAAGAAGAAATACAGTGAAGGGAAGACTAGTTCGAAATGCAACTATACAGACATTGAACAATGTGATCCAAATTGCACATCAGCACTACTGAAATCAAAAAATGTGTCTTGATGATGTGCAGGAGATAGGGCTTACTTGGTACATTCATCCAGGATTCCAAACTTTGGATGATGGAAAAATAACCGCGCCTGCCAAAGCAAAAGCATGATCCATTAGATTCCAGCTCTTGGACCTCTCAGCTCATGATCTTTTGGCAATCACCATATATATATTTACTGACTGCACTGATGTTGCCTGAGAGCAGAATCTTGAGAACCTTTTTGGGGAAGGGCACTAACATACCATGCCAAGGCGTTGCTGTTCTCCAAGCGACAGCATGTCTTCCCAGTTTGCTGTTACATCCCAGCCTCCTTCACGCTCAAGCAAATAAACAAGCCTTACATCTTCCAATATGGATCGCAACCTCTGGTCCAGCAATTCTATGCCATTTTGGGGAGTATTTGTCTGCACACTTAAAGGACTCCCCATTCCTATACAAAATTCAGAAAACCACAGAAACATTAGTTTGCTTCACCTGGTGTACTTCCTTTTGAAAGAAGAATGTATGCACAGATGTTGTGCAATAGCAAGTGCCATTTGGAATGCAATTCTCTCCTCCTAGAGTCCATAGATATGCAATATTGGGCATTCATTTTGCTGGGAACATCAAGGCCTACTGTTGATCCTGGTACCAGCAAGGAGTAAAGAGATCTGAGAAAAACTAGTTACCATTGATATAGCTATCTTGTTCATTGTCTTGTAGGACTTTTCTAGTGGCATCTGCAAGAGTCAGTGGGTAGATCAGCTGATCCCGAAGACTTCCCAAGGCAGTGTATGGCCGCTGTGGAACATAGAATATCTCATGACTTAAGCCTGTACTCTCATTATTTCCATCTGTTAGGAGCATGCCCGGCTTTGCAATGCTTCCACTCACAATTGGCCACAACCCTCCAAGCACTCGGAACAGTGAGGTCTTTCCACTTCCATTTGGACCTATACCCAATGACCCATCAGATACAGAAGCATTCCATCATGTGTGCCAAAGCAAAGAGATTTTCCATGACATGCAAGAGTTGTTGAAAGCATCCACAGAACCATCACTTTTGCAAGATGAAAAGGGCATCCACATTGAAGAAGCTTTGATCCCCATATTTCTTATTGAAACTCATTAGGCTACATGCTGCCACAAGCATATGCAACAGATCAAATGATCCATCAACTTCATCCATTTAAGAAGGAAGGGACAGTAGCAGACCTGTGACAAGCATGCTCTGACCAGAATTGATCCGGAAAGACAACTTGCGAGCAAGCAACTTTTGCCCAGGTGCCACTATGTCCACCTCAGAGAAGACAATACCGTTGTTGACAGGAAATTTCCTTTGTTGCTCTATCATTAACAAAGGATTTGGGGATGGGCTTGATGACTTTGGAATCTTTGTATCTGCAGTGACAGGACAGCCACTACTATCAACAATGCTAATTCTTTAACCTAACATGGCCAGCAGTTTCCCTTTACAAACAAATCATCCAAAAGTACACAAGACTTCACTGCAAAGCTGTGTTAGAACTGGTTTTGAAGTCCTAAGTAAAATGGTTTCGTACCCAGAACTTTTGTAGGTTACCCTGCCATAAGAAAGTGAACATCTCAAAACAACCTAAAACAAACCATATTCATGATGGAAATGAAGCTCATGTCAGTCTACAGTATGAAATGGTGACACTCACCATTCTGGGCTGCACGAAGCAATTCTTCCAGTTCAGAAACCCTGGTGATTCCACCTGAGAGCTCCACAAATTTCCGGTAGAGCTCCATAATATCCCCAAATGCAAGAAAGCTTTGGGAAACCACTGATGCTAAGAAGCGCAGATCATGTGCCAGCTCCGCTGCAGACCCCATATCTTATACCTTAGTGAATGATAAGATGAGCTACCCAATTCTTCTCTAGTAACTTGTAGGCAATAGAAGAAAGTGACTGGGTTTAGGGTTTAGAAAACCCTAAACCCTTCAAGGACATGCAATACCTTGAATATGAAACACAAAGGGAAACAACCAACCTTGAACAGAGACTTGAGCACGGTCTCCACCATGCTCAACTGCGTACAGTAAGCTAAGCCCCCATGTCACATTGTGAGGCAGTTGCTTGGTAAGAAACTCATCAGCAATTCCAAATACCCAACGCTTCCTCAGTAGCTTGTGTGAGTGTGTGAGCAGGGTTTTGAAGCGACCTTCAACCACCTGCATGAACCCAGATGAATCTCTCATTCTAGTCTTCAACACCACACCATATTCTTTGAGCCATCTCCAAGTATCATAGTAGTCTCTAAGAAGTCCAAGCAGCAAAACCATACTGACAAGGGTACAAACTGGCACTAGAGATGACAACTTCAACTAGAGTTGGTAATTCTTACTGCTTGTTCACGTGAGCCTCCTCCAAAAAAAGCCACTGATTCTGCATGTGTACGAAGCCTGGAGTGTGCATACCTGCAGGGAAAAAAATCACAGCACATCCATGATACACATTTTTTTCAACAAAAGTTGGAGCTCTTCATGCCACACTTCTGGACAGAACTCCATACCTGAAATAACCCTCCAGCTGCTGTTCTTTGCTTGACAAACCTCCAAAATCAGGGGTAATAGCATGCAGGAAACCCAAGCCCAGAAACATGTATGCATATAAGATAGCCACCCCTCTCCTGCCAGTGAGGCTTTTCATTCGCATGGTGAACCTGCAACCCCCATTCACAACTCCAAGTTTCAGAGAAATGACATATTGCAGGCTCTTTTCTGCTGAAATAGCCTCCTCCCCCCCAACCCACTTTGTTAGCTTGCAGATAGCAGAAGCCTCTTGTAGAAAAGAAGCTGACAACTTGGGAGCTCTAACTCACCATAGAATATCCACCAGAGGCTTCACCATGCCTGTGACCAGTCCTGAAAGATCACCACAAAGTTTGTCCACATCTTGTGTTATCCGTTGGTCAGCATCCATGCCACTTTCAGACAAGTGCACTGCCTGCAACACCCCCAATTCCCAGTACTTATAGAACAAATCCTTTTTAATATTGTCATTGGATAATAACACCATTCAACCTTTGCTTCTGTATACAACTTAAATATGATGCCCCAGCCCTTGGGTATCAACAGCTTGATCATGCTTGTAGCTGCATGAAGAGAAGGCAGCTTTAGGGACCACCTACAATAAATAGGTCCCTAAATAAGGCCCTTTGGAATTCTCTGAAAGCTGAAAATGTGTGGGCATCTGACCTTATAGTACGCATTATTTTGGAAGTACAGTTTGGAGAGAGACTCTGTCAACCGGTATCGCCAACCTAGAGCTAGCTTAGCAGTCAAATTCCTGATCAAGAAAAAGAGCACCCATGTCAGCTACCAAAAGCACCAGCCATGCCTAAGACACTCTGTTTTGCCACAACAGGTCTCAAAACTATGGCTCAAGCTCTCTGTAGAGAAATGTGAAGGGGAAATTGATTGAGATCCAATAGAGGTGGGTGCTCAAAGACCTGAGTGATGGAGCAACAATGGCAGAGGCAACACTCTGCAGTACACTTATGCCTGTTAAACGAATAAAAGCCACTTTGTCTTGATGCAAAACGTGCTTCAAACTTGTGCCTGCCAATCCCAATCAACCCATAGTCAGGGCAACTATGCTGTGGCTTTTAAATTTTACCACAATAGCCTCTACTGACCAGCAAAAGCATCACACTATCACAGAAGGAACAGTCACTCAACAAACAGCTTACCATTGAGATCTGCAATGCGGTCAGAAATCCATGTACGGCTCACAACAAGCAGTGCCACAGCCAGGAGCTGACCTCCTTGCTTACCCAATATAGTTGGTACCTACCCATAGCAATGACCACCTTCAGAACTGAACCCAGATCTGTAACATGGATGTGGAAACCCTTTCTTTGGACTATTAAGACAACATCTAGAAGACCTCACTGTAATCAGAAACTAGTGCAGGTTTGGGAATAATTGATTGTTGCTCAAAACTCCAGATGGCAGTTCTACATGTGTCGGGGATAGTTAGATGCCAGATATCTCAGTTCTCAATCAAGATAAGAGAGAAAACCTACAAATCACACCCTTGAAAATGTTTTCCTTTGTAAGCAACTACCAATTTCCAAGCCACTCCCAGCATGAACCCCCATATGGTTGTGGCTAGGTCAAACTTACCAAAATTTTCGACAAGGAGCTGACTCGTGCAGCTGTCGTTCGAGGTTCTGCTTTCAACCTTGGGACCAATGGAATAGGTATAAGAGGGTCAGGGGGAGGAGATGTTGCCAATATAGTGCTCACATATGCATCATCTGCTTGTGAGTCATTATGTGTGTCCTGCAAAAAAGCATAGTAAGACCAATTGCAGAACAGAAAATTGATCTCAAAAAAAATGCAACCTGAATAACATTGCAACTGTAGACATCATCCAGCCATATTGATTATCTATGAGGGTCAACATACAAAGGAATTGTGTAACTGCACAAGGTAATAATAGGTACCTTGGTTGTTGAGGCCAAAAAATGCTCCTGGACTACCGCTGCACCTGACTTGCAATCTGATTGCAGTTCACCATCTTCATGATCGTTCTTCTCCTCCAAAAGGATCCCCAATGGGTTTTCTCTGAAGAAAAAAAATGAAATTCAAATCACTGTCACAGTTCTTGAACTCAATAAAAAAGAGAAACTGAGGTTCTTAAGAATTTACTCCATGTCAAACCCTAATCTAGTGGTTTGTAGAACTGATGTATAACCAGGATAAAAGCATGCATTCAGAACTTCTTGAAACCCACATTAAGTCCCAACCTTTTGTAGTGAACACTCCAGCCACCCTCACCATCAAGGGAAAGAACGGTGTCATGGAAGGCCACAAGTGCAGGACGGTGAGAGATGGTGACACAGGATGTGCCCATGGCGCGCACTTTGTTGCAGAAACGTTGCTCCATGTCGGTGGTGACAGCACTGGTGCATTCATCCAGGATTGCAAAAGCTGGACGGTGATAGAAGAGACGAGCCATGCCGAGGCGCTGCTGCTCTCCAAGTGACAGCTCGTCCCCCCAGTTCAATTCCTCTTCTAGCGGATAGCGGTCAAGCAAGTATTCCAGGTCCACCTAAACTCGAAAAAATAATTGACTCCATCAGAGGGCACTGACAAAGGTTGTCCACAAAACAACAGCAAAGACAAGTTGCAGACTAGAATTGATTTTACCAATCACATGCAGAGTTGCACATGGGATGATGTTGTATGGAGAAAACCTTTTGAGTTGCAAATCTTACTCAAAAAAAAATTCACCTTTGTCCATCTTCCCATGACTATAGTGACTGATCCCTACAAAAGGAGAGAAAAAGGGCACACTACATTTTTCAACAATTCACGCATGCCATTGATCATCAGTGGCTTTGTTTCTTCTGCAGAAGTAAGTGGGTAAATGAGCTGGTCACGCAAAGTTCCAACTGCCATATAAGGTCGCTGAGGTACATAGAAAATTTCATGGCTCAAATCTGCTCCTGTTCCAGGTTTGGCAATTCGGCCTGCCACTAGAGGCCAAAGCCCTCCCAGAACCCGAAACAAAGAGCTCTTCCCACTACCATTTGGTCCTGCAACAGGTATCCACATAAGCCAGACTAAGAAATACATAGTACATCTGTACTTTTGTTTGCCCCCAATGAGATCAAACTGAAGGACACTTCAGAAGGCTAAGATCACATGACAGGCATGCATTTATTCTCCTAAGAGAGCTGGAAGTTGAAGTTAGGTTAAAGGCACACCAGTGATAAGAAGATTTGAGCCTTGTTCCACCTTCAATGTCAAGTCTTCCACCAAGATGTTGCCTGTGGGTGTTACTACCTGCATCATGCTGATAGATTGATAACCAAACCTAAAATTTCGGACAATGGCAAAGTGAGCTGACACAAACAAAAATGAACCAGGCTGAATCTGCAACTAACCTTCACACCTTCAAACTCAATGTATTTTGCTTCCACAAAGTAGCTGTCACTGTCTCTGTTACTAACAACCTTGCTACCACCAGCGATTCGCAACTCTCTTGCTACCATGATAAGCTCACGAATGCGATCTGCATACCCACTGCAAATTGGACACACAAAGATGCAAGGAGTCATTGTTACACTTCAAAACACAGTGATCACAGTACTGATTTTGACTGAAACAGCATGTTCAATTGGTTGTGCATGTAGGCTAACCTGACACGAGAAAGACGGCGAGAACTGCTTGCAAGAGTACCCATTGCCTGGAACAGGGAGATAATCACACTAGTGTGATAACGCATATTACTGAGCATCTTGGCACGGCCAAGTGTGGAACTATCTGGTCTCAAGTTGCCTCCAAAGAAGGGTCCAATAATGAGGACAACAGCAAAAGTGGCTCCAAGATATTTCAGGAAACAGTCCTGGATCATGCCAAACCACCACTGTGTGTGCAGCACTTTGCCCAGATGCTTTACAAGTGCCTTGAACCGTTGCTTTATGATTGATGCTTCACGCAGTTGTCCTCCATAGAATGCAATGCTTTCAGAATGTGTTCGGATTCGTGAATGCAGCTGCCTATACTCCCCTTCCAGCTGCTGCTCAGTTGACATTAGCCTCCCAAACGGTGGTGAGAGGACCCCCGTTATTACTCCAGCCCCTATCACATAAGCCTACATGGAACATCACTGAACCCATTTTAGATCCTGTCTCCCTGGACCAAACTAGAAACCACAAAAACACCTCAAATGAGTGGCAAAATACTCAAGGACTTCAAATTTCAAACATTGCTAAAATAATGAGACCAAGAACTGCCAGATAGCCTAGGGACCCAATCTGTCAACTAGTACCACAGCAGAAATTCTCAACAGAACCCAAATCAAACTGACACCAAAATGAGCTAGAAGTCACATACCAATATGCTGAAGGCATATTTGGGATGGGCATAACTACACAATCGCCAAGTATAGAGACATGCATCAAAAATGGCCATTATATCCTCCTGTATAAGGTCACTAAGTTCTGCACAAAATCTTGGAATGTCACTGGCTATTCTCTGTTCCGCATTGCTGATTCGATGATCCACATGCGACATCTTGTAATATGTCAAGTTCTGCCACAGCCAGCAAAGTTTTAGTCCATGCAATGAATTGTTGGAAAACAGATCCCAAAAAGAAGAATTCAGCAGAAGGAAAACTCAGGCCACTGTCTTGCTGCACCCACCTGCCTGTGTCACTCCTAGAAAATCACAAGATACATATACATTCTTCCACTTTTGGTCAGACAGTATTAGGCAAGGAGGAGATCCCTGAAGGTATATAGATTCCCTCTCCCTGGATTTCAGAAGCTAAAACCCACCTGGAAATAATCAGCATGGACCCGATCAGTCAAGATCTTCCGAAAGCATAGACTTAAAGTCCCAGTCAGGAACCTTGTGGTTGATACCAAAACAGATTGCAGAAGACACAACACCAGATTTTCAGAAATCAACTGCATGAAGAGGGGTACACGACGCAAGAACGCAGCTCTGAACAAAAATCCTTGCACCCGGGCTAATCTGTTCCCCAATGCTGTCCTCAACACCTGCTCCATCATCATCATCATCACATTATGCATGTTTTCACACCTCATGGGCTTACAAACCTAATCACTAAAACAATGATATATTCCAATGTCCAACCTTGAAATTGTGGAGATAAAATTACCGAGAAAGAGTGAATAGGGCATCCCGACAGAAAAATGCAAACAAAAAAAAAAATCAAAGTGCACAACCAGCATACAAATAACAAAAGATGAGAATTTGTGTTGAAGGAGTCTATCAGAAACTTGACACCAAAATCTTGCAAAGTTCATCAGGACATTCAATAATTTCAGCAAACATGTGTTGTCTGACAGTAGAAGGGGCCGGCCTCTTACCGCAATGGCAGCCAAAGACAATAAATTCTCCATGCCTCGCTTCCCCATGTGTGCGAGAAGAATTGCACTGACCACCTTCACTGACTTCAGCCCACCCCTCTTCTGTTTCCCTTTCTGCAAAACTCCACTACTCCTTCCCTTTGCAGCCACTCTGGCCACCTCCTCTCCATCATCTGTATCAGCTGCATGTGCAAGGGGATGGTGGATGGGTTTTTGTCTCTGACGATTGGAGTGATTATATGCTAATCCACCTCCTGCAAATAACACCACAGCTACAACTGCCAACGCTTTCCTGCAACACACAAAAAGATTTATCTCTCATAAGAATCAAGAAATTTCCATTCTGATGATTAGGAAAAGGCTAAGTGAGATTAACACTTTTTCAACCAGCCACAAAGAATTCCCAAAACAGAGAACAAAGGACCAAGAAACAAAAATAAATACTCCAAATGCTGAAATTCCAAAAAGAATTTTTTCCTTCTAGAGCAACCCTCTAGTCCTCTTTAACAGAACCTTTAAAAGGTAGCATTTATTTTTCAGAAAGATAATAAGACTGACCATCTAAGAAACAAAGAACTCTTTACAACTATAAAAGCCTCAAAACCTGTAAAATTGACTATTGACAACTCCCAATTTAGCACAAATTAAGATATTGGAATGAACATGAGGCACACGAATCATTTCAATCCCTGCATACCCTGGTTGAGGACATTTGTCAAAGACATCCCAGGATATACCTTGAGGACTTTGTTTCACAGCTAGATCCAAGAAGTTACAAGAGAAAACACAAAAAGATAATCCAATTTCCACTTCTTTGGAACCCTTCCTTCATCATGCCAGCTACTGGAAACCCTAATTTGCTAAAACAGGGGGGGAAAAAGAGTAGATGTCGGTTTCAGAAAAGCTTCTCACTGTGCTACACATGAAGATGTACTAGTGGAACCCTTCATCATACCAGCTACTGGAAACCCTAATTTGCTCAAACAGAAAGAAAAACTAGCAGATGTTGGTTGGTTTCAGAAAATTTTCCCACTGTGCACATGAAGAAGTACTGGTGGATCATATACTTTACAACATCAGGGAAAGAGGGAATACCTTTTTGGCGTTAAGAAACGTGACTGGTTTTGCACTTTGCGCTTCAGTGCATGTGCTAGCTGCACTGAAGACATCCCGAATCCGTTCCCCTTACAGCAGCAGCACACCCTCCTCCTTCTCCACTGCACCCAAGAAGCTCCTCAAAATATTATATTGCCATACCCCATAGCTAGAAAAAAGCTTTTACACTCTTCAAATCACGCAACGACATCATGGGCAGGCCTCAAACCACCCTGTTCTTCTTCTTCTTCTTCTCTCAGACGCAAAACCCACAAAACAAAAATCCCTTTCTTGTGGAGAGATCTCGATGATTCGAAACAACTCCAAATTCCGGGAATCAAAGAAAGAAAAGTGGAAAGGTTTATTGATATATGACCTAATGAGACCATGAACCCTCTCCCGTCCGCAAAAATCTGCACCAATTTGCGCGCGAAAGAGCTCTAAAGCGTGGCACAAACGAGACGCTGGACTGCGAAGCAATCAGCAAAGGAACCCAAATCTCTCCTGAAGCAACAAACAACAGCAGCAACTCATCTTCTGAAGCAAAAACGTAAGTACCAAAGTGTCCTTCATCACCGACCGTCTCTTCGGCCTCCTCGTCGTCGTCCTCCTCCTCTACCTTCGTTACGCGAGGAAGGAACCACGTCCCAATCCAGGTGCCGAAAACTTAGCCCATATAAACATGGCTTTCAAACACCCAATCGGCTTGCGTATTCAGGTCTTGAACCAATAGCCCAAAACTTGGCCACACTCTCTCCAATCATCTCTTCTCCTTGTGGGCCATCCAGTTGGCTTGTACCACAGGTGTTTCCATAGGGCAGCACGGACGGTGTGAACAGTGGAATTTCCCTTCCTCTTTTCTATGTCTTTGATTCTTCATCCCCTCCTTGCAGGAGGAGAGATTCTTGCTCTCGTTTGTTGGTGCTTCTACAAGATGCAATCACCAGCAACCACCTTGCAGTTCACATACTAATGGTCACCATTCATCTCGTGTCTCTCTCTATGTGTGTGTGTGTGTGTGTGTGTGTCTCTCTCTCTCTCTCTCTTGATGTGGCAAAAGGTTCCTTTGTTGTATAGTTGTGGATTCCAGAACACATGGGTCATCTCTATGGTTTTACCTTTTATCACAGAATTTGGTGTTTTGTGGAAGGACCAATCTTCTCTGATTCTGTCGCGCTGATCTGCAGCGAAGAGGTCAGTATATTATGTGGACATTGCTGATTTCATGAGCATCTTACTTCCAGCAGCAACATGAGGTAATGAAAGGAAGTTGGAAATTAGGGTTTTCAAATGTAACTAATCTGCTTGTGCTCAATTGTGGTGAGACGTTGTCAGATTCCCAAATTGAAGGCGCACATCAATGACACGAGAAATGCCTGACCCAACAAATAACCTGGGAGGACATGATCATCCATGTAAGGTGGAAGTCTATGAACACAAGTAGACATGGCAGGAATGTATTTAGGCAGTGAGAGAGGATCTCTCACTAAACAAGTCTAACCTTGCAATGGCCTTTCACACTTCAGTCTTTCACTAGCAAGATAAGACTTGCATATCTTGCAACATTCTCTGCTTGCATGCTAACTGATCTTGCATGTCTTCTGATGTTCCAGCTGCTGTCAAAGATACTTGATGTGATTGATGACCCAGACTGGACTCAATCTTTTGGAAATGCTTTTGCAAAGCCAATATGACCCTTTATGTTGGAGACTACAAACATTCTGCTTTGCTATGTACAGGTGTGGTCCCTATCGACATGATTCTCATGATGTTATGGATGTTTTTATAAACAGTCTGTATGTTTCAAAGAAACAGTGTACATGCCTAGGAATTTTTTAGCAAGTGCCACTCTAAGAAACACTGTTGACATTGCAAAAGAGACCTGAGTAGAAACTTGTGATTTTCCTCCATGGATTGACTAGAAATGATTGAAAGCAGCTTCAGAAAAAGGACAACTGTTGTGTGGATTTCTTACATCAACATGCAATCTTTCCTTTGACCAACTGTGACAACCTAAATCCAGAAAAGGTAATCAGGTTAGTTGCTCCATATAGATGTAGTCATGTCGTTTCACTTACAGAAGATTTGTGTAGTTTCAGGCAAACTTTGAAAACCAAAAATTGGAGTTCTATTTAGGGTTTAGTTATTTGTCTTGGTATACAAACTTTGCAATTGTTTTAGTTTTTTTTTTCTTTTGATGTTTCAAAAGGTTTTTTGTTCTCTTGTTTGGACAGGTGAAGGAACCTTGTGGTTTTTATAAGTTTCTTGGCATCAGATTTTTGCAATTTATGTAGTTTATGTTAGATTTGTTACTAAGTTTCAGCCTTTCTTTTTTCTCTTTTGAAGTTCATGGCTGAACTTGTACATGGCCCTAGCAAGAAAAGAGCAGCATCCATGTCTGTTGTGGGAATAATTGACGTGCAATAGAGGATGTTGGGTGTTATATTTGAAGGTACATAGTGAGCAGGTATGGATCTTATGATGTGACTGGTAGTAGCTGGTAGCGGCTTTAAGTACATACACTGTGATCTCACAGATGTCTCAGGGTATTTTACGATTATTTAACAGTTGGTTCAACTTTTGCCACTAATCTCTCTCCTCGACTCAATGTTGGGTCGTACATATGTATTGCAAATGTTGGTGTTATGTTTTGAAACAAGTTTGAAATGGGTGATTGGGGATTTGTGCAAATGTTGGTGTTACGTATTGAAACAAGTTTGAAATGGGTGATTGGGGATTTATGCAAATGTTGGTGTTACCTTTTGAAACAAGTTTGAAATGGGTGATTGGGGATTTGTGCAAATGTTGGTGTTACGTTTTGAAACAAGTTTGAAATGGGTGATTGGGGATTTCTGCAAATGTTGGTGTTACCTTTTGAAACAAGTTTGAAATGGGTGATTGGGGATTTGTGCAAATGTTGGTGTTACGTTTTGAAACAAGTTTGAAATGGGTGATTGGGGATTTGTGCAAATGTTGGTGTTACGTTTTGAAACAAGTTTGAAATGGGTGATTGGGGATTTGTGCAAATGTTGGTGTTACGTTTTGAAACAAGTTT
>Ga0209208_10007284_pt1 | contig 15030 bp, 12 predicted proteins | sample S1TSphfallax_3_FD_187694 | JGI IMG/M metagenome (GOLD analysis project Ga0209208, IMG submission 187694) | Host-associated microbial communities from peat moss isolated from Minnesota, USA - S1T2_Fd - Sphagnum fallax MG (SPAdes) (version 2) | ecosystem: Host-associated > Plants > Peat moss >...
AACCCTAAAAAAAAAAAAAAACACTCCTGATGGGCAGTAGGTATTAGGTTAATCCCACTACTATAAAGTTCAAGAAAGTGCATTTTGTATAAGGAAAGGTGCTTTTCCGAGGTCATCATTCCTAAATTTGAGGGTCTACCCAAGGAGGACAATAGTGGCCCAAGGGCTGCCCTGAAAATCCAAGAATGGCCTCCGCAAGAAAGTGCCCACTTAAATTTTTTCCTTCCAACCTTTTTTTTTTCCCTCAATTTTGTGAGGTCAGTGTTGTTTCAGTCACTCAAATTTTTTTTTTAATTTTTTTTAATATTTATAAATGATGTACATAAAAGATATCCTTGAAATTCAATTTTAAATGCTTTACAAAAACAAAAGATGCCTGAAATTGAAGAGGTGTTTCTTAAGGGGAAATTCTAGTGAGGGAGGAGGAGGTTCCTGAAAATGTAGAGAGAAATTTGTATAGTGGGTTTATAAACTTATGTGGAAACCCTAAACCCTAAACCCAAGGCCACTTGGATTACCGGAATAAAGGCCTTTGTGTGGTGAAGTCAAGGAGAGCCTGATTCCAGTAACACCTGTGGTTGAGGGTGTTACAAAGCATTAAAATCAATCTATCGTCTTTAATTTTTTTCACCGTGATACTCAACGGGTATCAAATGGGTACCCATTGAGTAAATAAAGAGTAACATTGGGCATCTTGTTTTTTTTTTTTTTTAACACTAGTATTATACAATGGATGTCACATTATGTTGGATAAGCATGCATCCACATACATTGTATTTAAGGGCAAAAGGTTTTTACAACTTAGTTATGGATGAACTTTAATTGAGTTAACATTTGGTTCCACCTTGCTAACTTGTTGTGTAAGAAGTAATTCCTATGTATAGTTAGGAAAATAGGTGATTACTACCTAAATAGATGGTTTATTTTAGTGTTGTCTGGTTATATAGAAAAATATCTAGTTCTAAACATTAATGCAATAGCAAAATGATATATGGCTATATACATAATTTAATATCAAAAGGATATTCGATACTATTCACAACCATTGGATATGCAACGTAATATTTTCATTATGCATAACCTTATCTAAACTAGTACATCGAGATAGAATAGATATCATGGAGGTGGTGTTTTTACAATCCAGATATGCATTAGGTTTAAAGTTTAGGTCATTTAGGGTTTTACAAAAATTGGAGTGTAATCAAATGTTTGTGCTTTGTATTTTGCAACACTCATTGCTTTCTTTGAGTGCACAATGTGCACACACACATGGATTCCGGCTTCTTTTATTTTCTTTGAGTACATTTAATTACCACTTGGAATTTGACATTTCCATCATTTTTATTTATTTGAATGGCAAGGTGCACACTTTGTAGTTTTGTAGATTTTTTTGATGGAAAACTTTGCATTGTTGTTGCGTAATGTGTGTGAATTTGGCATTGGCATTACGCACATGTTCATTGCTTGGCATCAACATTGCACATAGTTCATTGCTTTCTTTGAGTGCATGGTGCACAAACACATATGGATTTGAACTGCTTTGCTTTCTTTGAGTGCATTTGAATCTATGCACACTTTGCAACTTTGAATATATTTTTGTTGGTGTTTTTGGCATAAGCATTGTGCATTGTGCATTATCAGTGTTACATGCATGTTCATTGACTTTTGTGCTGAACACATGGTTTAGTGAATTTGGCATCAATGTGAGTATGCTTATCAAATTCAACAAATCAAAAGAAATAATCTCTAAACTTTTTTTAATTTTTTATGTTTGAGAGCTTGAATCTTGGTGTTTAGTGTCTTATTATGTCTGGTTTTTTTGTTTAAGTTTCTATTTTCAATGGTTGAAAAACTTCAACAACTTTATTTTGGGCAAATTGTCGATTTAGGGTTTAGTGAGTTTTTTTTTGTTTAAGCTTTTGTCTTCAATGGTTGAAAAACATCAACAATTCAACAACCATGTTTTGTTGAAAGTGTGGGTTTAGTGTGTTTTTCTTTTTGGTTTAAGTTTCTATCTTCAATGGCTAAAGGGCTTTAACAACCCTATTTTGTTGAAAGTCTAAATGAAGTTGATAAAAAAGTTGCATCAACTACTTCTATTCAAATTCGATCTTCATCACTTTTAGATGTTGAAAATGTGCATTTGGAATTAAGTTACACAATGTTAAATGTTGATGTTTCATAATTTGTGGTTGTAAAAACACAAGTTGTGGCTTGGAAACTTCACAACCACATATTTATATGTTGGGGATTTTTGCTATCAACAATGGCCTACTTGTGGATTTGGTGAATCCACAAATGTTGTAATGCATACTATGTAAATATGAACAAACATCCAATGATGTTTTGGCTCAAAGATTTATTATGCACAAAGGTTTAATTAAATACAACAAAGTTAATGGGATAACTCCCATGACTATTCATGTGCAAACCACACATTTAAAGTTGTTTGTTTTAAAGAAACAACAACTTGGTGAGGTTGCAAAACCTAATGTTGTTCATTTTCAACAACTGAGGAATAAAAGGATTGGTCCTTTTAGTTGTTCAATTACTATTGACGCGCTCCCAACTCCTTGAAGGACTCAAATGTGAGTCCAAGTGAAAGACATCGGAAGAAGGAGGAGTCGGGACGCACTCCCTAGTTCACAACACTTTGAGGGGGTAGAGGGGCGTGTTGGAGCTCCGGGATGGGACTAGGAAGAATTGACAAGCGTATTCACTCACACGGGCCTACACAAGCCACACAAAGTGGTTAATGCATAGTTGGAGCACCTTTGGTGTTAGGACGAACCACGAGCAACACGAACATACAAGACTCACCACGGCCCGGACTTAGGGGAAGCCACCACCTTCCCCCTTATAGTATACTTTGCACCTCTCCACGGGGCCCACATCCAAATGGTTTTTCTCTCCCGGGACTCCCGTGGGACTCCTGCGTGGGAGTCCCGGAATCCCACCAATCGAAACTCCTGGGACTTTGGAGCCCCATAACTTTGCGAACAGACCTCGGATCGAAGTGCGGTCTGAAGCAAAGTTGTAGTTCTCTTCAAGATGTTTCCAACGGTATGTGGCATGTTGTCTGCAGCCAAGTAAATTAGGTCGATTCCTTATGGCAATGTGGATACTTTTGCTTTGGTTATTAATTCTTTAAGTGACATGTGAGTCTCCATGCATATCACTATGGGGTTGTTTGAAATTAATGAGACAATTGAATCAATCCATGGCTACACAATTTAAATCTTTGTTATAGAAGTTTAGTTTGTTGCATTGGGTGATTACTTTTGCAAAAGATGAAAACACTAATTTGGCAACTATGGCAATAACTTTGCATTCTATCATCAATTGTGAACCTTTGAAGTTCATAGGGTTTATGAGGTTTCTTAACTTGGGCATGTGATGTTTAAAGCATGTTAATATGCTACAAATGACAACAAACCTTCTATTAAGTTGGAATATGTGAGTGTGAAGGATGCCCAAGATAATTTATTAAAATCCATTACTTGAACCAAAAAGTCTATAAAAAGGATGAATGAATGGGAACATCTTTGTGTTAAAAGGGGGATGTAACACCAAAATTTTAAAACTTTTGTGAAGACAAGATTTGCCAAATAGGGACATAATGTTTGAAGAGACATGCATGTGAGTTTAAGAATGCCATTATTCTTTATTATGGGGAGTAAAAATTTGTGGTTTTACAATAAATAGTTCCTAAAGCCCGAATGTGGGCTATTGTTAAAGTAATCACATCTACCTTGAATCATATTGTTTCAACATGTGTGTTGAATCAATCCATGAGGCATTAGTTATTGTCAGACATTTTGACAACAACTATCACATTGACTATGAACATGGAAATTGAGTTGTTGTAGCTTTCTAACCTGCTTGAAACTTTTTACGCATTTGAGATTGAAATTTTATTTTTGTATAGAAATATGCAACTTGAAGTTGTAAAGGTGATCAAACCTTTTTTGGATTTCTTAAGGTTTTTTTATGCACAATAGGCTCACAAGACAATGTCTATCATGTTGGATCCATGCTTTAAGGTTTTGTGCATTGTGAAAGTTTGGTGGGACGTGGGAATGAAATCTAATTAACATCTAAATATGGTACCAAGGTTGTGATTCTTTTTTTGATCATGTGTTTTGAACGGTTGAACCCATTGCATCTACAACAACAACTAATGATCTAAGATTGAAGCTTGAAAAAAATATGTTTAGAATGTGGGCTTCAAATGAAGGAATCTTTTTTAACATTAGTCATTGGAAAATTATCTCTATTTAAGAGGTTGTTTATTTCTTCATTTGTATGTGGGTGTCAATACAATTGGGTGGTACCACTAGGAATGTCACACTTTCATTTTTCCAAGACCCATCAAACTTTGGAAAATATAATAAACACTTTTTTTTTTAATTAGTATTTTTTTTTGTTGAATACATTAACTAGGTTGGATAGATTTTGAAACTTTAACATTGCCAAAAATATTTTGAATTTTGATGTTCCTATTCATTACATTCACACAAAGTTTTAGGAATGTCACAATCATTATTTTCCTTCAACTTTTTAGTTAAGAACATTTTTCAAACAAGGTTCAGGGTTTTTTTTTTTATGGATATAATTTTCTAAGGTACTTTAGATGATATTCTATTTTAGATTTTTATTGGGTAATTATTTGAGTGGGTATGATTTTAGTTATGAATTTCCAAAGTTTAAGAACTTGATTCCTAAAAGGACCACATGATAAGGGATACAAATTTGTAACGATTTCCACCTTTTTTATTGTAATGAAAACTTCAAGCCATATACTTTGGCATGCAATAAATAAAAATATATAATTATGAAAGAAATTTTTTAAAAGGGCCCATGAATATTATTTGTTTTTTTTTTTTGTTCCTTGACCATTCTTTGAATTTGTTCCTATTGGGTTTACCCAATTGTACTGACACCCATGTGTAGATCCACTAACTTGGTGGCATATGCATGAAGGCCATTTTCTGAATGTGAGTTTTTTTGCAAAACAATTTTTTGGAATCTTAGGTTTACACATAGAAACTGAATGGGTTTTTAATCTTATTAAGGTGTTGTCGCTTGCAACCAAATTATGACTATTGTGAAAAATTAACCTAATGAACCACATGCCAATTGCAAGCCAAATTCCTACTTCAAACAATACTTCAAAATAGAAGAACTTCTAACAAGGAATAAACACAATTTGATTGAAAAACATGATTTTTTTGAAGAATTACAAGTTGGTAGTGACTAACTTTGTGGGCTAGGGTGGGTTCGTGTGGAAAATGGTTGGGTCAAGGAACGTATGCTACAATTGGGCAAAGTTCCTTGTAGAACTTGGGTTCAATTCCCCCACAAGTTTTGGTTTGGTTCTACTAGTAGTTTAGGTTATTTGTTGCAATTTTTTTTTAGGCAATAAAATTAGAAAAGTGATATGCATAACCTTTGTGCATATTCATGACTTTTTGAAAATTGAAAACTAACATATTCATAATTGATAGTTTTTTTTCAAGTAGAATAATGTGTAACCAGATGGTGTATTAGATTTCAATTTTTTTTGAAATACATATCCTTCTTCTTGAAAAAAAATGGGAATATATTTTATTGGTATCCTCAAGAAATGTTTAAAATGTGATAACCGAAAAACATTAGTTTATACCTTGGTAAGTGATGTATTTATTATGTACCTACTAACTACCCACAAGATGAAAAAAAAAATTGTGCTAGCCAACATGGTTAACCAAGGAACTGGAACCCAATAGAAAGCAATTTCCTAACCACTTACCATCCATCGTCCATGGTGCATTGTAGCTATTGGTCCGTTTTGATATATAATGATTCAATCCATGTTTATGGAATGTTGTTTGCTTGGTTATTTTTGCCAAGTTACCCTTTCTTATTTGTCAAGTTCACTTTGCAAAGTGGTAAGAGAAAGAGCAAGGAATGATGTTTGTTTCATTTTGCCTTTCTAGAAAATAAGGCATGTTGTATAAAACTCATTGGATTTTCCTAGTGTATTAAGAAGGCATGTTACCATGTGTAATTTTGCTTACTCAAAGGGCATAATGTCCATTTATGCAAGCAATTTTTTTCAAAATGGCCGTTGTTATGGGCATTAAACTTTTCAAAACACTCGCTTATTTTATCTATTTTCTCATGATAGTCACATGATAGAACCCTCGACCATGGGTTTTACCCGAATTGTGCCCATGTTTAGTTCCACTTCCCATGGGCCTTTATTGTGGTTTGCATTGATTAGATGAGGTGCCTCCCAAGCTTTTTCTTCTTCTCTTGCAATGAACGAATTTGATTAGGCCATCATTCAAAAAAAATGAAATTATTGAAGCCCCTTAAAATAAAAGATTTTTTAAAAAGTATAAAGTTATAGGGGCAAGGAGTTGTAGGGTAACCATGTGGCATTAATAATTAAAAGGGATGAACACCATGCCCTAAAAACAACTATTTATGTTGTAGAGTGTAACTTAAAATGTAATTCACAAGAAAAAATCTTGTAATATATAAACTTTTTTTTTGTGACTACATGCAACTATTATGAGTTGTGACTACCATGCAATTATTGACATATTCATTTTTTCATTTGGATGACTTTTGGGATTCTTTTCATCTAAGAATATGCTCATATGTTCCATTAGTTGCATGTGGGATCAAAAGTAGTTGCAACCATATGCCATATACATAACCCTTTGACATACACTAGGGTGGTTTATAACTATATTTGGGGTACATTTCTACAATGTATTAGGGTTGCATTTAGGGTATATTTAAAGAGTTTATTAGGAGTACATTATACATTGAGGGTTTTATTAATGTAATTTTAATGGTGAATTTTTGCCATTTTGCAATATTACTTTTCAAAAAAAAAAACTTTTGTTTTCTTTTGAAATTTTCAACAACCTTCTCACCTTTCTTTGTCCTTGACACAACAAATCTATTGTGACACCCTTGTTCCATGACAAAACAAATATAATGATCACAATGTGCAATGCGATGGAATATATATAATACATCCAATTTTTTTGAAACTTCAATTGGAATTTCAAACATGTTACATGAACTTGAAATAAATTCATATTTCAATTTTGAAAATTGTTGTTTTGAAATGGAAATTTTATACTTTAATTTTGAATTTTTAAAATTTGAAAGTTCATATCTCAATTTTGAAAATTATTATTTCGATCTAGAAAACTGATTTTCAATTATGTAAATTATTATATGAATTTGACTTTTAAAATCTAATTTTTAAAATCTAAATTCTGAAAATTAATATTTGAATTGATTTTTTATTTATTTGAACTTGCAAATTGTTATTTGCATTCTGAAAACTAATATTTGAATTTTAAAAATGATATTTGGACCTGAAAATTGATATTTCAGTTCTAGAACTTGAAATTTCAATTAAGAATTTTTTTTAAAAAAATCATTTATTTAAATTTAGAAATTGATATTTGAATTCTGAAAATTACTCCATGTTTGGATCTTTGAAAAAGTCAAATAATTTTTTTCAGAATGGAAATATCAAGTTTCAAATTCAAATATGTTTTTTTGAATTCAACTAAATTCTCAGAATTGATATATCAATTTTCAGATTCAAATAATGATTTTTAAAATTAAAATATGAGATTTCTAATTAGATAAACATTCTCAGAATTCATATATTAATTTTTAGATTCAAATAATAATTTTCAATATTCAAACTACAATTTCTAAGTTCAAGTAATAGTTTTCAGAATTTAAATATGAGCTTTCAGAATCAAATAACAATTTTCAGAACCGAAATATCACTTTCCAATTGCAACAAAAAAAATTCAGAATTAAAATATCAAATTTCATCTTCAATAATAATTTTTGGGATTTAAACATCAATTTTCAGGTTCAAATAAACATTTTCAGTAATCAAATATAAAATTAAAAAAACTCAGATAAAGTTAGAATTCAAATATCATTTTTTGAGATTGAAATTTCAATTTTTGAATACCACAAAAAAGAAGTTTTCCAATATGAATTTTTGAATTCAAATAATAATTTTTAGATTTTAAATATCAATTTTGAGATTCCAAAAAGAAACATTAGAAATGAAGTATCAATTTTCATAATCAAATAACAAATTTTGGATTGAAATATCACTTTTTAGCTCCAAATAAACATTTTAAAATTCAAATATCGATTTTTATGAATTTAAAATTTTAAAATTTTCTAATTAAAATTTTCAGAATTGATATATTAATTTTAAGAACTTAAATGTCAAATTTTGTCTTCAAACAATTTGTTTTAGATTTTAAATATAATTTTTATATGAAAATAACAATTAATAGTTCAAATAATTGTTATGTGGAAAAGTTATGTGAGGTGGGAGGATTAGCATATATAATTTACAACATGGAAAAGAAGAATAAAAGATATGGGATAAATTTTCTAGTTGCAATTAATATGTGACTAGAAATTTATCCCATATCTTTTGTCCTCCATTTTAATGTTGTAACTATATAAAGAGATGTAATTAGAAGATTTAAAACACACATTTGGGATGAGCCTATAAAAAAGGCTTAACCTTAAAGGTTAAACCTAAAATAAAATAAGAAATTTTATCTAATTACGTACTTCCCTACCTACTTAAATATTTGATTTAATATATATTTATAAATTTCTAATTAATATGCCATGTGGAAAAATGTTATTATGCCACATGTCACAATCTATAACCATCCAAAATGGATGATGCAAATTCAAAAAAAATTATCAATTTTTTTTTTCAAAATTCAATTATCATGCGATGTGGAAAAAATCAATAGGGCAACATGGATCAATTTCTGACCATCAAATATGGATGATTGGAATTATAAATTTCATAAAAAGTATGATTTATTTATTATTCAATTTTAAAATTTCAAAATGCAGTACTTGCGCCACATGGCAATAATGGGTTGGTCACCATTTTAGTTGTAATTTTTGACAAATAGTCACAAGTTGCATATGTAAAATCAACTAATGAAAATGTATTAGTTGACCATATACCTTAACCATGGACAGTGATGACATAAGGAATGATGACATTATTTGCGACTATATGTTGGATGTGACTTCACTTATGTAACTAATGTTTTTTTAATTATATATGTTGGGCATGACTAATTTATAGTCACAAAGTTTAGTTGAAAGTTAAAACGTTTCTTCTAGTGATTCATCTTAAAGACGAACTTAAGATATAATTATTTATAAACCTTGCAAAGATTACAAGATTGAAAGGTTTTATAAATCTTATATAATGTAATTTAAGACATATATCTTGCAAGGTTTGTCCACCTATAAAGCTTAAACTTAAAATAAACCTAAAATATAAATGATTCTAAAGCTTGCAAGGGTGATGGTAGCTTGTTTATGACCATTTATGGATGGAAAATCTTGCTGACACACTTGCTTAAAGCACAAGGCCATTTGATGTTGGATTTTTTTTTTTTTTTTCATCTAATTGGAGGCCCTTTCATTCATAAATTGGGATGACAATGGAATTTTATCCATTCAAGCACCAAAGGATAGTGTGAAGTTTGAAGAACATTTCATGTAAATAGATTTGTCCTTATGAGAGGATGGGTAGTTGGTTGACAAACAAAAACTGGTCATTGAAAAAAACACTTGGAATGGATATAATTTGTCAATAATTGGACACAAATTGAATTAAATTCATGAAGATTTCATAGGGGTTCAAATTTGTGAGTTGTTTCATTGCTAATCCTTGGAAAGGAAAGCAATGCATGTATGAGAAATAAGTTGATTTTAAAGAAAAAGTTTTTAAAGGTTGTTCACAAACATCCATGTAAATTGTTGTGTGGCAAAGTGTGAAGTGCAAATGGAATTGGTAGGTGTGTGACAAGTTCTCAACAACCAAGTTTTTGTATGATGTCACTCACCAAAATGCCTAACTTTTACAAAACATAAGTTCAATAATTATTTTTATTATATGTGCAAATGTTAGATGTGCACAACTTTTTTGACTATTGTGTCCACCCTATTGACTAGTTGATATGGGAATCAAATGTCCTTTGCTCCCAACATCTTTTATTATCAAACTCCTCATCCTTTCAACAAACTGTTATAAAATACATGATTATAAACAAAGCTTGCCAATCCGCCAAATTGTCATGGAAGCATACCCCCAAACCTTACTCCATTTTAGGGAATCCAAAAAGTTGCATTACATTCCCTAACCCACACACCCAATTCAATTCTAACCTAATCATTTTAAAAACAATGAATATCTTGTCCCTTTTGTGATCATGAATGCACCCAACAAGGATTATCCCAACAACTAATTTGTTCATGTCTATTGTTACACAATCTTATAACAAGTATTCCAACTCTTGCCTCAACCTCCATTCTTCCCCATCTTACATAGTACATGTCAATTGAAAATTGAAATTGCAATTTGGACATCCTAAGGCCTCTTCAATAGGTTTTGCATGACCACAACTATATTCTTTCACATCCCTAGCACTTTACATTGGGAAATACAATGAACTTTAAAATTCCCCATCGATAAGTTGGCACAAGACCACTTCAATATAAAAACATGTGACACAACCATGAGGAGGATTGGTTAGGCATAAAAGTATTTAAAGTGTACTTAACCATTTTGAAAAGTATGATTGAGAATATCTACAAGACAAACATCTTGGTCATGCACATTCCTTAGTAGTAAGTTTGAATTTCCAATCAGTTGAACAACATGACAACATCATTATATATCTTTATATGCTATGAACTTTTGAAAAACATTTTTAAAAAAAAATTCATAACTCAATATATTCATATATATATAAAACTCTCTAACAAGTTTAAGATTCAACAATTAAGCCTAATCAAAGTATAATAGTTTAAGTTTTGTTTAATCGACATTTTGTTGTTTTAACTTCAAAAGTTCATAGCTATTGTAATTTTAGCCATTTGGCATAATAATAAACTGATTTATATACATATTCAAATATGTACATACTTTTAAATGAATCCTTATCGACAAATCTTAACAAATACAATAACATGTATCAATTGTACTCGCACCCACTTCAAAAAATCATCACTATGGCACCAAAAGTGATCCCACTATATCATGCATTTGCACATGTTGTAGGTTGACTCTTGAACATATAGATGAATATTCTTGGGCAGTCTAAGCATTTGGCCCTTTTTCCCCTTACCCCCCTCCCACCTCTCTCTCAATGCATTTCTTCCCTCACTTATTTGGAGTTACCACCAAAAGAAGATGTGAATCAATCGTGCATGGGATTTGGCGCGTTCTCAAACTCCACCCCAACTAGGTTGTCTTGCAAGTCAACATGGTTTTTGGAACATAACCATTTTGGACATGAAGTCTATGTTCTCAATTCTCAAATTAATCACCCACAAAAAATAAGATGTACGAAAAGCTTGAGTTTTACTTGTACTCAAATGAAAGGGAAAACCATATATGATGATTTTCAATATATATTGAAAGTCTTGGTCTCAAGGTATCCATGCCATTTGATAACAATTGGCAAAGGATATGGTTTACACACAAGCTACTACCGCTTGCTCAACTTAAAAGATGCAAGCCACTTGAAAGTCTCTATTGAAGTGGAAGAGAAAACCATGAGATCGCCAATATTATGAGTACTGATTACTAGCTGAATGCAATCAACAATTCTAATACATCAACAATTTGAACCTAGTGGCAAATTATGATATGAATGTTATTAAACTCACAACACCAATTTGTTTTTCCTAGCTTTTTCAATGGCAGACACAAAGGATTTCTCACTATCACACCAGCTCAAGAATCCATACTCTCGGCTTTTGTTCATGCTGCTCATATTTGCAATTGGCTGGTTAAGAATGAGATCAGCAAACCACCATTGGCCAACAACATCTAGGAGCTTGAGTGGTTGCAATCCATTTTCCAGCACAATTTTGTCCCACACTTGTTTTTTGCCTTTCATCATTTCTGACAGAGATGTTGGCTCACCTTTGTACTCTGGGACTTGAAGCTCATACTTTTCCGCCAAGAGGTACCAGAGTCGTTTCCAAGTACAAACCTCACCATTTGAGATGTTGAAGGCTTGGTTCTTTGCCTTGGGATCTAGACATGCCCAAATCTCTTGTTCTGCAACCAGACTGGCATCTGATGCATCAAAAAATTGTTCCCAACAGATGCGGTTGCCAGAAAAGATGAGTGGCTTGCCCTCATATTTGCAGATGCTGGCATACACAGCCAGAGTGCACACCAGATTCATCAAACTACCGGCAGTAAAACCAAAGATGACATTGGGTCAGGTACTGAATAAGTTAATCCCTGCTTCTGCTTCACAGTATCAAACACAATATCTTCCAGTGTGTAATAGAAATCTGGGCATGGAAGCCTGGGAGAGTCCTCTTGAAAAGGTAAAGTCTGAAATGGAAACCTTGCCAAAATATTTGAAGGGGCCCACATAGTGTTTCTCTCCAGTTTGTAACACAATATGCTGCAGTCGTTTTGCATTTGGCAGTAACCCATCAACTAGGTTGCGAAGCATGCCACCATTTGCCTCACAACTCTCTTCCTCTGGTATCTCTGTTAACCCATGTGACATAAAGATGTGGATCACATCATGTAATGGGGACAGCTTTGCCAAAGTTTGCTCCTGCTCCAGAAGATTGCACTGTATGTATATCAGATTTTGATTGATTCAACCAGTTGGGTTTCGGTCTGTGAGCCAATCCATACACTTTCCAAGGTCCTCCAGGAACATTGTCTTCAGCTAACTGATCAGCAAGTGTGTTGCTCACTATTCCTGTCACTCCAACAATCAGGGCTACCTTGGGCACTGTCTCCATCTCTTCCCAAGCTCGGCCTGCTTGGCCCTGCATCCCATAAACTCACCCAGAAGTATTTTTTAGCATTGTGTTAGAAAATAAACAACTTTCTTCAAGTCAAAAACCAAATCAACATACCCATCAGAACTGATGCAGCTAACAAGAGACCCACGAGGACTTTGTCCAACTGCCAAAGACCCAACATCATTGCCCAGAATTAAAAAATTTTGAGCAACCCATTTTTGAAGCTCTCTTTCCCCAACAACGAAAATCCCAAGTACACATAATCGCATGTAATAATATTCTTCAGAACTCAAACATAGCAAAATCATACAAAACAAAAGGCAACCAAAAAAAGAAAAAAAACATGAAAAAGAGTGACAGAGAATAGCGTACAGAAACACAAATGTTCCATCACAAGACTCTCTCAACCCACCTCAAATACGGCAATTAATTTGCGAAAAAAAAAGAGTACATAGCAAGCAATTGTGATGACTAGAGTGATGAATCTCCATACAATCTTGCAAGTGATATTAGAGTTATCTGTAAAGTCACCCTCTGTTTCACGCCCTATACGTGCATTGGCCCCCTTATCCCCTCTTTTCAGTGGTACAGTATTATCAGCAAAGTGATGAAATCCGGTTATGAAATGTTGAAACTCAGCATTTAATGCACAAGGTTCGAGAGTAATTATAGTAGTTGTACAGGTAGGAGCAGTGAAAGTACATATATATATGTAGCAGCACTACTGGAGGCGCTCAGGAAAAAAGAAAGATAGGATGAAACTCAGTTTACCACCAAAATTGGTGGAAAAAAACTAGTTTGGGTCCCAGTTATTTTCTTTTGTAAAATTTTCATTCCCAGTTACGCATTTGATGATGATGCCCTATTATGCCGAAAGTTTCAACATTTCTACAAATAATATAGTTAGTATCTTTTGTGTAGAAGCTGCCAAGGCAGTACCAAAAAGTACTAGGTATGGTATACAATTGTCACAAGCTAGTGTCAATGATTATTGTCAATTGCAAAACAGCCATCCATCCATCCGTCATACCGCAACACAACCCAAACCCTAAACAAAGCCTTTTTGGTACCGCACTCGCAAGTTGTTTCTTACCAAAACCTTTTTCACAAAGCACTAGAAGAAAGTTCCTTGGTACCAAACCTTGCTTGTAAAGCAATCTGAATTTTATTTATTTATTTATTTTTCCTACCAAACTGACCATTTCAGTAAGCACTCTGAGAAACTTCCTAACTACCAAAACTTGATTGTAAAGCAAATCTGATTTTTTATTTTTTTTATTTCCCTACCAAGCTGACCTTTTTGGTAAGCACTCCAAGAAACTTCTTACCAACCCTTTTTGGGAAGGCACTCCATGAAATTTCCAAATGTATTTCGGAGGTCACCATATATTCATGAATATTCATCATAGAAAAGAGGATGGATCTTAGGCCTACTCTTAAAGAGTGGAGTGGAGTGATCTTCCACAGAAGAAGCCACATAGGAAAACTTGCCATTGTGACGTCCATATAAGGTCAATGTAGTGTGCAAACACCCAATAGTTTTTGTAATTTGTGAAAAATGGGAGTTTAATTGTTTGATTATATTTATTTATTGTAGGTTAAAGATTTTGACTTTGAGTTGATGCATTTTGAGCATTGTGTGCAAGTTGAAGTCTTTGGTGTGTTGAGGTCATTTTTGACCTTTGGCATCATTAGTTTAACCTTGTGCCATTCACAACATGTTGGTTTTTATGTTTGACTTGGGTTTCAAAAATTATAGAATTTTTATGCAATTATTTTAACTACTTATAAAGCCTTAACACCAACCTCTATCATTATTGAACATATTAGGTTTATTATGTTTGAATTGGGTATATTTAGAAATATGGCTTTTATTGAAGAAGTTGTGTTGGGGCTCTTTAGAATTAAGTTGTCACTTTTCAAGAAAATTGCAATGCCAATTTAATTCCCTTCAATGCTTTGACATGGTTAACATAACATGAATAGTAGTTTGCAAATATTGGACATTTGCATGGCACACTAGCAAGTGATGGGTAGTATTGGTTCACAAATTGAAACTAAAAGGATTTTGAATATGGTAGGTGTTATCACAAAGTTTGAGGCATTATTGGCTTGGGATTGGAAATTTGGACAAATTGGTTACATTATGAAAAATTGGAT
>Ga0209208_10007285_pt1 | contig 15030 bp, 14 predicted proteins | sample S1TSphfallax_3_FD_187694 | JGI IMG/M metagenome (GOLD analysis project Ga0209208, IMG submission 187694) | Host-associated microbial communities from peat moss isolated from Minnesota, USA - S1T2_Fd - Sphagnum fallax MG (SPAdes) (version 2) | ecosystem: Host-associated > Plants > Peat moss >...
AGAAGTACATGGAAACACCGATTTTAATACCTCCAAATTTGCAATTGGAGTTTCATGTGCATGTAGATGCATCATTGTTGGCAATGGGTGCAATGTTGGCACAAAACCCAATTGGTAAGTATGACTAGCCTACATTATATGCCTTTAGATTATTCAATAAAACATAACAAAAATATATTATTACATAAAGAAAAAACCTTAGCAATGGTTTATGCTTTGCATAAGTTCATATATTTTTTATTGGGAAACAAATTTATGTTTTATGTACACCATATGGTTGTAATTATTAAAATTTGATTTCACAATAGTTTACAAACTTAGTAGAACACATGTAATTGTTGATGTTTTATCCATATTACTAGACAATATAAAACCATTGGGTGTCCCAGATCAAATTATGGATGCATCATTCTTTTTTGTAGAACCTATATGGATGTAGGAAGTAAAAACCTATTTAGAGATAGGTCAAATGCTAAGAATTTTGAACTTAGCTCAAAAAAAAAAGTTGGCCAAGAAGGTAGAACCTTTCACTTTAAAAGAAGGAATTATGTATAGAGTGGCACAAGACAACAAATTATGTAGATGTTTGACAACCTCAAAAAAACAAATTGTTTTGAAGGAGCTACATGAAGGAGAGTGGTTGGAGGACATTTTGTTGCAGATATTTATTGCAAAGAAAAATTTGGATGCATGATATTGGTGGTCAACTTTATTCAAGGATATTCATGACTTTTGCAAAAACTATGATAATTGTTAGAAAATTGGAGGACTCAAAACAAAGAGTTTGGCGAAGTTGGTAATAACACTTCAAGAGGAACCCTTTATGAAATTATCATAGTTTATTGGGTCTATATTTTATAGGTCCAATCAAATTAGTAGGAAGACTAATGGGAAACAAATACATTTTGGTAGCTACAAATGATGCAACCAAGTGGGTAGAGGCAAATGCATTCAAAACCATTATTGTAGTAGTTATAGCCAAATTTCATCATGAGTATATTTTGACCAAATTTGGATGTTCATTGACCATAGTTATAGATTAGGGAATACATTTCATCAATGACACAATAAAACATTTGACATAATAGTTTTTGCTAAAACATGTCAGTTCTACTACATATTATCATAGGGAAATGGACAAGGAGAGTCTATTAACGAAGTCGTTGGTAGACTATTGACCAAGTTGCTTAATGAGAAAATAATAGACTAAAATGAATATCTATTTATAGTTTTGTTTTCATATAAGATTGCTTGTGACATGGTAACAAGTTATACACCTTACTAGTTAGTCTATGGTTTGCATTCTTTAATGCCAACAAAATATATTCTACCAACTATTAGTGGGAACCACAAAAATGTAAAACCAACCAAAGTGCTAACAACCATAATTACATAACTAGAAAAATTACATGAAAAGAGATTGGAAGCTTAGAATAATGTGGGAGCCAACCAATGTAGCAAATTTTTGTGGAGTCAATAGAAAAATATTGAAAAGAAATTCCAATTTGGAGATTATGTCATATGGTTTCACAAAGGAGAAAAAACACATTTGGGAAAATTCAAGAAAAGATGTTTTGGTCCATTCGGGGTATAATATTGCTTACCCAATAATATTTTTCTTGTTTCTATTAACAATTTTGAACCAAACCCGATATTGGTAAGTGTTAATAAGTTGAAACCATACACATATGTGGATTAAACATTGAAGGAGATTTAAAGTTTAAAGGATCAAAAGTCTTTATAGTCCATAAATAAAGACCACATGGAAGAAACATTTGATGAAGATTCAACATGATCAGAGAGAAACAAAGACCATTAGGATTGATCAAATAGTCGCATTAAAAAAGTCCTAGTAAATTTAATAAGTTAATAGGTTATGAACAAATACCCATTGCCTCTCATTACAGTGTCCTCTTGTCTTCTTTGTTTCTTTTGTAAAGTCTTTCTCTCCTCATCATCCTCAGACTAAGACATCAAAACTATTTTTCCAATTGTCCTAGTCTTTAGCTATTTTTCCTTTTTAGGAGAGATGTGTGAAGGGTTCAAAGGCCTTTTGTTCTTAATGAACCTCTCCTTCAAACTATCCCTTCTTCTTTTTATCTTCTTGAGGTTGCCATGCATGTTTCTTTTTCTCCTATGATTTTACTCCTTCTAATGGAAATCATTTATGAAATAAAACTTTTAAAACTATGGCAGAATGGCATACATCCTTTTTTGGTTCTCTTTTGGTTGTTCCCCCAATCATATTTTTTAAACATTTGTCCCATCTAATCAATTTCTTAACCAATTGAGAATACACGATTGCAACCCCATTAACAAACTTTCCATTATATACTTTAAATCATCATGTCATACTTATTGCTAAAATATTGCACCTTATCCTTTTGGTAAATAATTAGTAGAATGGCAACAATTTTATTAGCATACTTTGACTTCATCTTTTTTACAACCCACCCTTCATTGGTGTTGTAAGTGTCAGGGACTTTATCTATTATATCTACCATTGCTACTATGACATTAGAATTTCTACCTGGTCTACTTCTATTTCTCCTATATGGCAAATTCCAAAAACTTTTACCAATACATGTTTAGCTACTACTTTTTGTTCATCCCCCAACATAATCTTAATTTTGTTATATTCAAGATCTAACTTCCAATTATTCAAAAATTTGACTAGAATGTTGTGGTAAGGTGTTTTCCATTCAATATCAAACATGCTTACTAATCTAGCTATATTTGCCCAAGCTTTTTCTTCTTCTCCAAAGCTTGTCCAAAGCAAAATGTTCTTCAAATTACTTTTGTAACTATACTTTATTGGAGTAAAAACATACTTAATCTCATCATCTTAATGAATATGCATTTTTTTCCTTATTTGTAGCCATTGCTTGCCAATTTGTTCTCGTTGTGTACTTATTATTGGGAATATGAATCCTTTCTAGAATTTGCTCCTAGGTGTATTCCTCTTGATGTAATGGCGATTATTGCTATTATTGCAAATTGTCCTTCTACTAGTCTTTTTCAAAATATGAAATAGAGATGGGACAAACTCATTCACTAAAACATGCTTGTCTTTTGGGCTTTCTAAAGTTATATCTCCTCAATGTTTCCTTACCATCTCTTTTGTTTTTTCTGATTAGTTCAAAAGCTCTCTCAAACTTGGATATTGAAAAGGAGTTTTGAAAAAAAGATAAAGAAGAAGAATAAATTGGAGAAGGAAAAGATGGACCTCTTTTTGGAGACCTATACTACATAAGCAAAATGTTTGCAAACTTTTTGTTGCTCTCTCAATCTCTCTTGCTTTTCTTTCAACGTCTGTAACTTCTCTCTACACTATTTTTGTAATTTTTTCCACAAGACTCTCTTTAACACTCATTATGGAGACAAAAAATGATTGAAACTTGCTTGTAAAAAATAAAAACAAAAAGTTGTTCTAGTGATTGCCACCTTTTGAAACGTTATTTCATGAAGTGACATTTCACATTTTGTTTTAGGGCTAGAGTTTTAATGATTTATATTTTTCAAATTATTTGACATTTATTGCCTCTTGGTTAAATTCATATTAACACCAACATGGGCTACAATTAATACATGTTGGCAAAAAAATCTATGGATGTGGCATTGGATGACATTTTTGATTTTGATGACATAGTATAGTTTACACTATAGATTCCCTCTAGCCTATGCCGAATCATCCAATTGATAGAGTTTTGTTGTGATGTCGTTGATTTATTTAGCCCATAATCCAATAATTGTAAAACTTTATAACCTCAACAAGCAACAAAATTGTTGGGGAAGCAACAACAATAAAATCAAAAACAAAATAAAAAATCCATATCTCTTAGATTTGATTCGAAACTACCTATTACTCCCAAGTAAGAACACAAGTCAAATGGACATGAACATCAAAGATGGCCCAAGAAAGAGCTATAATCTCAAGCTCAACAGTCAGCATAATAATAGATATAAGATTTTGACCAAGATCCACCAAAAGTACAATAATCTATTCCATCACCACAAAAAAATGAAGATATGTTACCCTTAAGACTAAGTTCTGTAATGAGCATGAATGTATTTGGAGAAGTACGGACTGCACATAGGAGTTTAAATTCATCAAGTACAAGTTCCAAGGGTTAGACTCCTAAGTTTCATACACCAAGGTCTGTGCATGGGATAGAAACAAAATTGGATGAACACAAAAGAGCTCCTATTATGTTTCAACAAACAACAGAATACAATGTATATAGATTACAAATATTTTGTTTAAACTTTTTGATATGGAGATCAATAACAAGTATATTATAAAAGAGAAGGATAGATTTGTTCAAAATTTATAGGAAGCTTTGGAAAAGGAGCAAAAACTCAAAGCAAAGTTGCACGATAGGAACAATGAGAACAATCAAGTATTGGTAGAATTCCAAGTAGCTAGACATAAAATCAATAACATAGAGAAGTAAAACAAGGATTTGGAGAACATCAAAATATAAAAGGATTCCTTGCATGCAATTTTAAAGGAGACAAATGTCAATTATTGTGGTTTAAAAGTAGAAAAGGATACTCTGAATATAGAGATAATAAACTTTAGAAAGACTACAAAAACATGGAGGAAATTCTATTAAAGCAACAAAAGGAGGTGGAGGAGCTTAGAACAGATAATGCCAATGCACATCAAGTTAAGAATGAGATACAAAGGCAAGCTGACCAAAGGCATGCACAAATGGAAAAAAGATTTTTAAAAGCAGATGGCCTTTAATGAAAAGTTAAACAAACTTTTAGAGGAGATTGAGAAGAAAAAAACATTCAATTATGATATTGTCTTTGGATATAATAATCAATTCATGAAGCAAAATACTTCATGTAAAATTCAAAGCATTATCAATGGAGGAAAAAGATGTAAACTTATGGTGGGATGCGATTCAATACATTGTTCAAAAGGATATTGGGAAGGTCCGCAAAAAGTATAAATGGAATGAAAGGTTGTATAGACATAAGATTTCTCAAACGGAAAAAGTTATGCCATCATTTGAGTATAAGCCTTTAATTTTGTTTCCAAAACTAAAGACTTTGAATGAGGAAAAGGACAAAGGGGATACAAATGGGGTAGGATCATCAAATATAATAATAGCAAAAGAACCAAAAGACTTTAGAGGAAGAAAGAATATCTCTAAGAGGGAAGTTGTTGAACATATTCATTGTTCTCTTCTTTGGAATATTATGGACCTTGTTGAGTTGGGTTACTCTATTAGTGAGGGATCTTGGCAAGGTGAGTCCATAGTTGAACTCTTTTGTGTTCTCCCTTACGTCTAAAAACCTATTATAGAAGGGGGGATCAATGTTTGGAACGAGGACATCCTTTACAACTATACTGATACGTCTTCCATGAGTAAGTCCAAGAATGGAAGGCCATTTCAAGCAACTTAGGAAATTCATCATGTGACTTTTCAAGCCTTGATAGAAGTTTGCTCTCAATTGAGATCCATGGTTTTAGACTTGTCTACCTCTACAAGTTCGTTCAAATTCCTTTCATTAAACTCCTTCCTTGCCTTCATTCCCATTTTTGTTTCTAACTTTTATGCTCCAAGTAGGCAATAACACAAGAGCTTACTAGATCTTCCAACATCATATTCTAGCTTTTGAACATGACATGGAGGTGTTCGAGGACGTGTTGTAGGGTTTGTTGAACTTCCCCACCCTATGGGAAAATATTGCGCTATATGATTGGATGATGAAGACTCCCCACTACTAAAATAATCTAGACAAAACTTGGATTGTGAATAAGTCTACCTTTTCATCTTGTTTTTAGATTTGTTGTTGTGGATTCCTCTCTATTTTTCCTAAATGTCACCTCTTGTATTTTTGCAAAGGGATTTCGTCACTTGCTCCCACATGTCTTATTTTTTCCTCAATGGAGGATTTACAACTTAATCCATCTTAGGATTTATTGTTCCCTTAGTATGAGGCCAAAGCCCAAGTCATGGCTTCCATAATCTCACCACTTAGCATTAAAAAACATGTTGGGTATGATCCTTCTATTAGATCTTTAGTTGATGACGAGGCCATCGAATGAGGTAGATCCTGTTTGATGAGCTCAAAGGTGGGAATTTTGGGACAAAATGACATTTGGGTGCTTGGTCCTGTGGCCAAGCACAGAGTATACTATAAAAGGGAAGGTGGTAGCTTCCCCAAGTCTAGGCCATGGTGAGTCTTGTGAATTCATGTTTGCCTGTGGTTTGTCCATGCACCAAAGTGTTGCAACTACGCACTAACCAACTTGTTGTTTGGTTTGTGTAGGTCCATGTGAGTAAGTGAAATGCTTGTCAATCTTCCTAGTCCCATTTCGGAGCTTCAACATGCCCTTCTACCCCCAAAATGCTGTGAGCCAAGGAGTGCGCCCCAACTCCTTATTATTCCGTTGTTTTCGCTTCAGATTCACATTTGAGTCTATCAAGGAGTTTAGGAGCGCGTTAACTGAGGTTTTGAAATACAACTGAAGTTAAAGAAATGATGTACAATAGTGATAAAAAAATTAAGACTAGCTTTAAAGGTGAATGGATTGTTGATAACCTTTACCCTGGTGATAACATTGTAGTACCTATTGATGTTGATGGGCCATTTTGGCTTATGCTTGTGGACAAGGGAGCTTACATTGTCCAAGAATCATTCATAGATGATGATGAAAATGAATGGATTGTAGGTGATGTTATTGTGCAAAGTTATCGATACTAGAGGATTAAAGCAAGTAATCGTTCATATCAACTTTAAAATGATATGCCATTTGCATATGTCTTTTCTCATCTAGTCCTTGCCTCCAAGTTTAGTTTGCCACCCACACTTCATTCTGTGAAAGGGAAATATGTGACTTATGAACTCACCCATGAGGTGGCATATGTGATTCTAGATGCATTAGAAGTAGTGAACTTGCTAGATTGAGGTGGACTTGATGCATTATGTTGTATGCATTGTTTTTGATGAAGATATCATATGTATCCTAAGGTTTTTCATGAATTGGATTTTGCAATTTTGCTCCATGTTGGAATTGTTTGCTAAACATAATTCATTGATTTTGGGCCTTGGGGAGGTACTATGTTTCAAACCCAAGACCTTTGTTAAACCTAATAAATTCCTAAATTTGTATTTGGAGTATGCATTGGTTGTTGTTATTTAATTTGGTGAGTATATTCCATGTTTTTGTTGTTTCTAGGATATTAATTTATGAGTGTTTTCTTACATGCAAGTTACATGTTAATGTTATGGGAATTCCAATATGTCGTGCTAGTTATTTTTGGTACAATGTTTGACATATCTAATTGGAAGAACCAATCATATTCTTTGTAATTAAAGTTTTTTGATTAATATTTGAGTATTTGATAGTTTGGAGTTTTAATGACACCATGCACAAGATCAGCTTTTGATTTGTGAGTCCTTTAAATTCTCAGTTTCTATGTAGCCCAATCATTTCTATTTAAGTATTTTTGAAAACACAAGTATTGTATTGTTGTATTACTATATCAACTTGTCACTTCCAACATGCCCATAATTTGGTCTCTTCAAATTACAAAGATCACACATCCACATGTTTACATATTGAACCCTGCTACAAATCCAAGTGCAAAAATACTACAATATATATGTCTTCAACGTCTAATACATGGAATGGACTAAAAGATAGCCTTGGAAATTAGATGTGATTTCTAGTTATTGCCCAAGTCCAAACCTTCTTATATTGCATTCTACAAGTCAAACAACCTAGGCCTTTTTCAGAGATAATGAAAGGTTTTTAAACATGAGTGATTGAATACCAACTTTCATTATTTACATGTGGTCAAACATTTGAATTGCATTGTACTTGTTCATGAGTTTTGGGGCAATTTGAATTACTAACATTATATTTTGTTCTGTTTGTAGGTGTTGATTTCACATTGCATAAATAGGGTAGTGAATAATCTTGAGGTCTAACTGAGTTCTTAAAAAGTCTTCATAGCCCTTCACCAATGGTGACACACTCTTAACTCCTTGCAAGACTCAAAAGTGAGTCCAAGTACAAAATAGCGAAAGGGGGAGGAATCGGGGCACGCTCCTTAGCTCATATCACTTTGAGGGGTAGAGGGGCGTGTTGGAGATCCGGGATGGGACTAGGAAGAGTTGCCAAGCTTCACTCACTCACACGGGCCTGCACACAACCCACACAAGGTGGTTAGTGCATAGTTGGAGCACCTTTGGTGCTCGGACGAGTCACGGGCAACCTGGACACACAAGACTCACCACGGCCCGGACTTGGGGGAAGCCACCACCTTCCCCTTTATAGTATACTTTGCACCTCTTCACGGGGCCCACATCCAAATGGCTTTTCTCCCCCCGGGACTTTCGAAATCGCGCCAGCTGGGACTCCCGTGACTTTGGAGCCCCGTAACTTTGCGAGAAAACCTCAGATCGAAGTGCGATCCAAAGGAAAGTTGTAGCTCTCATCGAGAGCTTTCCAACGGTATGTAGCACGCCATCTACAAACAAGTAAATCGGGTCAGTTCTTGACTTTTTCTGGTCAGGAGTCAAACTGGCAATTTGACTCCCGACCCTTCTTTTGGCCATAACTTGTGTTTCAGATGTCCAAATGAGCAATGTGAGCCCATTTTAAACATCTAAGTTCTAAGAGCTTTCCAATGATATAAAAAACATCACAAGAAATTGAGTTTTGACCTTTGAAATTGTTTTTTGAAGTTTTGAAAGTCCACTGGGACTCCATCTCCCAGAGTGGGAGTTGCCTTGGGAGTGCGAGGGTTCACTCCCTCACACTTTCTTACACTCCCGGGAGTATGTGATGTGATTCCCGGGCTTTCTCTTGGCCCGCACCCTTGCAACCCCTTTGCCTTGGTTATGAGCCCAAAACTAAGGTTGCAACAAATGGAATGGTTGAAATTTATAGTTGTTTACATGGAACCTAATGTTGAGGAGGAAATTTAAGCAAATATAAAAGACACATGTGCAATTTGTTGGAACAAATTTTTGATGAAAATCCAATGGTTCCATATTAATATCATAAGGTCAATAAACCATTATATGTACTTATTGATTCCTCACATTGTGATGACAAGTCCACATTCATGTATTTAAAGCCTTTGCCATCAATCAATAATTCCCTTTTTCCATATTAATTCTTATTGAAGGTCTAATTTACCTTTAAAATCATTAGTAATGTAGACTTTGATTCTTGGTCCCTCTTTGTTCATCTTGTTAATGAAACATCATTGAACTTTAGAATTATCCAATGAGTGTAACATTTGTGCATAAAACAATTTTACTATACAAACTAAACACCATGAAGGTATAACACTTTTGCTTAAAAGATCGATTGTTGTAATATGAAATGATAAGTATGAAATGCAATAAAGGTTATAAGCTAGTTTGTTTTCCATATATGCACATTAAAACCACACAATGTTGTCTTTTTGATGTATGGACTTTAGACTATTACTATTACACCAACAGACCTTCCCCTTCATAGAAAAATCATAAATATGAAGATATATTGTGAATAGATATATGCCCACAAATTCATGAAGATATATTATGTTGTTCAATATATTCTAGTTATTCACATTACCACAGTTTGATTAATTTCAAACTTTGCAAATAACCAAAGTAATGACATTCGTCATTTTGCACTTTAAAATTCGCGAATTTACGTGGTAAAACACCTTGTCAAAACATTCGACATTCGTTAAAATTCGTTAAAATTCGTGCTTCTTTTGGCTTCCATAACATTCCTGCACCAAGAATGTCATAACTATGCAAATAACATACATGAAAAATTGAAACTAGATGCTCAATGTGTAAATGGAGAGGATAAAGTCCATGGAGGATTAGTAGCAATTTGTAATCAATTAACAACCAACATTGGAGCAAAGTAAAAATTTCAAGTTTCAACTTCATTGCAACACATATAACATGTTATTGCATTAAAGTTACAACCATGTAGAAGCATCTTATAAACTTGTACATGTCAAGCCTACAAATTGTTGATGAAAGCCTAGTTGGAAAATTCAAAACAAATGCCTCTTCTCTACCATAATTGGACATAGCTCCTAAACGACACCACTTGGATCATCATTGGACACACATGTAGCCAAATGAGCAAAATTACCACCCTTACACAACCTCAAATGTAAATAAACAATTTGTTGGTAGTCCATAAACCACATTAAGGTATGTCAACTTTCCACCTTTATACATAATCTATAACTTATGTTTATTACAAGTCATGGTACTCTAGGCTTTGTTTCTTTTAACTTGCCCTCTCATGCAAACTTTATTTGCTGCACTAGTGCCTTGAACATTCTTGGAATGTTTGGACTTAGTGGCTTCTTTAACCCTTCAATTTTTCCTTGGAAGATTGGCATTAGGCTCCTCTAGGTCAAATTTTCCAAGATGATTACCATCTACACAATTCACACGTAGTAATAGTAAGCAAATAAGTAATGAAACTAGAAAAGGTGCTACAACAATACATATTACTGCTTGCTTGAAATGTGTAAAGAACATCAAAGCACGTGCTTCAAAGTGCAAACAAAATAATTTGAAGAAATTCACCTTCAAATAATAAGGTTGATAGAAAATCTTGTTTGGTAGGTGGCATAACATCTAGAGGTGGAAGTTTTTGCTTCATAAAAGAATATCTAGGTTTAGGAACTTGATGTCCTAATCTGGGTGGTAGAACTTGCTCCAAAGGTGCCACCTTTGCTAGAGATTGTCCATGGGGCACGTTTTCATTAATAATTGCAAACTCAAAGTTCTCCAAAAGAGTATGCACCATTACATCAGTCACATTTTGTATGTAACAAATCCAATGGTTAATATTTGAAATAAGTGTACTTATAGCACTTTTAAAAAGTCAAAAAGGCATTATAATGAGGAGAACCACATGTATCATACTATTAATGTTAGATATCTCAGTGGTAGGTATGGGATGGTGGTCATCCTCTTCTTCTACGTTAAGAGCATGGATAATAGGAACTGCTTCCATTGAAGAGTCTTGCACCAAATGCGCATGTGGTGATGGCCCTTGCTTCACATGTAATATTTCTCTTCAAAGTCTTGATTATAGTTGTCCTTGCATGATTTGAAAGGGGATTGAACCTCCTCATTTGGGACCGTTGTTAATTGTGGGGGGCTTAATCCATCACCTTTAGTGCAAGATAGTAACCCAAGTGGGCTAACAATTGTCATGGGTTCCAAACTTAACCTCTATAATTGCCCCAGATTTGTAGAACAAGTGGAACCCAACTTTATTGGTTTAGGTGTAGATAATGCAACTGTAAGATAAAACAAAAAACTAGCATTTGCATATGCATTGATAATTGAATAAAATAATTTATCATCATTAACAATAGTCTTTATGAGCCCCCACCCTTGTAAGCCTTTGCCTTGGTCGTGAGCCCAAGGCTATGGTTGTAACAATATAGTCATTGACACAATGGAGAAAAACACAACAACTATCTATCCTGCAAGCTCCTTCTTACCACTAAAAATTGCATTGTCTTCTACTTGGCAACTTGTTTCTTTCTCCTTCGAATCCCATCTTTTATCCTCTTCAAACCTCTTGTTCTTTCTGTCTTCCTTGCACGCATGAATCGTGCTTGGCCATCCATCTTCAGCTACCACCTTGTCTCACATAACACACAAGCAACAAACTTTCCAACTCATAACCATTAACAAACAATGAAAAGATAAACCCCTTCGTCTACATGCAGAAAGTTGATGGTGGTTGAATACTTAAACCCTAAAACAAATATAACGTTCACATTATAGAAACCTAAAAGACTCCTTGTCCGGTCATTCCCTACCTAGTCACAATCCAACCTTTGGTCATCTACCTCGTCAATCCTTGTTGCCCTATTTAGGACAAAAGCAAAGCACATAAGGAGTTGGTTGTGGCTCATTATACCATAGATTCACCCACGTGCGTTGCCTAGTGCAAGAACCTTGACAATCTGTGCAATCTTACGGTTCTTACAAAGAATTATGATTTCCCTTTGCACACTCGACTTGCTCTCCCATAGCAACAAACGCATAAAGTGTTATTGAATTTCTATAGTAATTCCTTAGGATGCCTTGTAAACATTCAGTTATCTCTCTATAAAAGCTACATAGATCTTGCATTTTCTTCTTATAGCACCTACACAAACAAAACATGACTTTGTTGAACTCACGTTTTTTTTCTCCACGACTTGCATGTTGCAACCTTGTGAAATTCAGCCTCTACAATAAAGATCTATAGTGTCAAAATGAATTTTTTCTTAGAAGGTGAATTCTTGAAGGTTGGATTTTCTTTTCATGAACTTAACGTCACCACATATACTCTTGACATGATGCACATTGACCAACTAATGAAGAACTTGACAAGTCTATTTGGTTGATTATGATGAAAAACATTTGCCTAAAATTTGAATAATTTTAGGTCACTCCTTTATTGTTTTTATAATAACTGAATTATTGGACACGAATGTTGTGTAAACCCAACTTTAGTTACTAATGGTTCTAAAAATTTTGTTTTACAAAACTTCATTTTCCCTAATTTTTAGTTTTTCTTTTCTCTTGAAAGGTTCTCACACATGTGCATTCAAGGCTTTGTGCATAATATAAGCCCTACTTTATATCGTGCATAGACCACAAATTTTCGTGGTTGGGTCAGTCTCTGGGTTTGCCCGATCATTCGGATGTTCATAGGTTTTTGTTTAACAACATTTTGCAAGCCCTCGAGTACCCACACCCTGTGGCCTGCCTCACCATACATTTGATGCTCAATGCACACCTTTCGGCACAATAGCCCACCAAGCTATAGCAGCTCCTCCTAGCTCAAGTCCTTGTGAATGCTTGTGAACAAATTGGCCTCTATAGGCAAGGCCAAGCTGGCCCATGCTTGGAAGAACCCCATCGTTTCAACAAAGTAAACCCATAAGTATTTATGTTGCGCAACATCCCTAGTCAATTCGTACCACTCATCGTTTTGTTAGCATTTCATGTTCACCCATTGATATGCGCTCCATTCCCTAATCACATCAATATATTCTTTCCATGAGTTCCCCCATGCCTTCAAGCATTATAGACAAGAAATTCAATAGAAATTCTACAAACTATTCCACCCCTCCTTCGGCCCTTTCATTATCTCTTTGATCGCACCCAAAACAAGCCTTGTCAATCTACTATTCATTGGAGATGCCAAATGTGCTTACCATGGCATAACACAAAAGAGGTAAAGGAGTAGTCTTAATATGAGAAAAAAACTTTTTACGTGGTAATGGAAGTGCACCAATGAAGATTTTTTGGAGCGAAAAGCCTTATTGGTAATTCTTATTGGTCATGACTATTGGATCTACGATTGGTTACGACTGTTGGAACCACCTTTTCGTCATGACTTATCGAGCTACTTGTTAAATCCCATAGAAAGGATCTAAAACACATGTAGAAAAAATTTCTATAGGTTGTCTAGATCCATTCTATAGGATCTAAAGTGCCTCCAGAAAAACTTTTTAGAAGCGCTATAAATCCATTCTGCAAGAACTATAGTGTATAAAAGTTTAATCTATGAAGGCACTTTTTTTCAATGCTAGTTTTTTCTCCGAACGACATCCATGCCCCCATGCATACCTTTAGCACGACTTGTGATCAGAAGCAGGTTTTTGATTTCTTGTTTAAGCGAACCTCCCAACCCCATATTCCAAAAGTTTCTTGGTTGATTCATTGTCATTTATCCTAAAGATGTTTTAGCTCTATTACAAAATAAACGTTTTGACTCTAGTGCTTAAACCTACCCACGAGTTGGGAATGCACATTTGGTAGATTTTGAAATCAACTATTAGTGGCCTAAAGCGTGACCTAGATGAGGTTTTTGTTGTATGACACATCTTTTCACCTGATTAACCTACCGACAACCCCCAAAATCCTTTAATGCACAAACCATCCGACTTCCACAACTTGAGTTACCAAATACTGCACATGACATTTAATGATTCTAGTACAAAATATTTTATGTCATAACCCTAGCCTTGGGTTTATGACCAAGGCAAGGAGTTGCAAAGGTGCGAGCCAAATGTGAAGGCGGGAGTCACATTTCATGTTCCTGGGAGTGTGGGAGAATGTGAAAGAATGAACCCCCACATTCCTAAGTGAACTCCCACTTTGGGAGTTGAAGTTTCAATGGACTCCTGAATCTTTGAAGAGCGATTGTAAAGGTCAAAACTCATTAGATTGAGGAATTATTTATATCATTGGAATTTTTTTGGAATACTCTTAGAACACATATGTCTAAAATGAGCTCACATGACCCATTTGGACACTTTGAACACAAGTTATGGCTAAAAGAATAGATGGGAGTGTCGTAACCCTAGCTTTGGGATCGCGACCAAGGCAAAGGGGTTGCAAAGGTGCGGGCCAAGAAGAAGCCCGGGAGTCACATCAGAAACTCCCGGGAGTGTAGGAGTGTGAGGGAGTGAGTCTTCACACTCCCAAGGCAATTCCCAAGTTGGGAGAGGGAGTCCCGGTGGACTCCCGAAACTTCAGAGAGCGATTTGAGGGGTCAAATCTCAATGGCTGGTTGCGCTCTTTATATCAATGAAAAGCTCTTGAAGTTTAGATGTCTAAGATGGGCTCGCATTGCTCATTTGGACATCTGAAACACAAGTTATGACCAAAAGAATGGCCGGGAGTCGAACTCCCGGGAGTCTGCCAATTTTGACTCCCGACCACTAAAAGTCAAGAATCGACCCGAAATACTTAGCTGCAGACAATGTGCAACATACCGTTGAAAAGCTCTCGACGAGAGCTACAACTTTGCTTGAGACCGCACTTCGATCCGAGGTCTGCTCGCAAAGTTATGGGGCTCCAAAGTCCCGGGAGTCTCGCAGGGCGGGATTTCGGGACTCCCGGCCGGGAGTCCCGGGAGTCCCGGGAAAAAGAGCCATTTGGATGTAGTCTCCGCGGAGCATCGCAGAGAATACTATAAGGGGAAAGGTGGTGGCTTCCCTCAAGTCCGGGCCGTGG
>Ga0209208_10007286_pt1 | contig 15029 bp, 13 predicted proteins | sample S1TSphfallax_3_FD_187694 | JGI IMG/M metagenome (GOLD analysis project Ga0209208, IMG submission 187694) | Host-associated microbial communities from peat moss isolated from Minnesota, USA - S1T2_Fd - Sphagnum fallax MG (SPAdes) (version 2) | ecosystem: Host-associated > Plants > Peat moss >...
TAATAATAATCATCAAAGAGAGTGGGGTGCGTTAGTGTAGAGGTCCAAAAAGTTCTTCAAGAAAGAAGTGTTGAAACAGATTGTCTTGATTGACAATTTAACCTCTTTCAAGTTTCATGCTGATGAATGAAGCACATCATAGAAACATGGGACTGTGAAACTTTCAAGAGGATTGCTCAATTGCGATTGTCCTTTGAACATGAGCTTTTTGCACAACATTTCTTTCCAATTGTTTTACATTGATTGTTTTGTGTCTTGATGTTTCCTTGTGTGACTTGTATTCTCAAAGTTGACAAAATGGTTTGCCAAAACAATTGGGAAGGCCACAATTCCATTTGTCCTTGTCAAACTTATGGTGTGTGTTGGTTGACAAACGGGTTGCCAAATTTTGGAAGGGAATGAATGGTCTATTTTGGATGGGTTGCATAGCAGCCTTTCTTTTATTGGCAATTTTTTTTCCAAAAAGAGATTTATCAAAACTTCAAAATTTGAAAATGATTTTTTTTTGAAGGATTTTAATCACCAAAAGCGAGGGGAGAAAAAATAGTAAAAATTCCCATTTTTTTATATTTGGTTTTGAGTGGGTAGCCAAAGATAGAAAAGGATAATTAAAGTTTTGTACTTAATATCTGGTTTATAATCAGATTTGGCTAAATTTTCCCCAGGATGATCACCACTTTTTCGATATCTTCCTATGGATGATCGCCATTTTGGGTACCCAAAAAAAAAAAAAAACAGTGCTATGGTCCAAATTTGACCAATGGGTTGTCAGATTTGGAAGGCCGGCCATGAATGGTGTCACTTGTTGTGTGATACACTATGTTCAAAGTTGGCGACTAACAGGGTATTACAATTTGGAAGGGCACAACAATCTCATCGATCTTCCACTAAGCTACACAATTTGGTGTCCACATGAGTCCATAACCACCTCCTCACTCCTGAGTTTTTGTACATTGTGCCCAACAACTTATTGTATAAGCATGTGTTTAGACGATTTTGTGTATAATCTAAGCTTCTGATGAAGAAACCTGCAATTATGTTCTTGTTGTAAATTTGTTGTGAACGTGAACTCTCTCTAATTCTACTTTCAATTTGAATATAAGAAACTTTCCTAATCCCTTTTTCGTTGAGGGTTCATTTTCCTTCTCTCCATTCCATTTTTGATCTTTCTTAATAAATAACTGATATGTGATTGGTGTTGCTTGAAGATTTTTAATTATTACTTTTTTCATTCAAGTGAAATCCACATTGGGTATCATGGAGATAGTGCTCTTATGAGATATTCAATTGTTCATCATAAGTCTCCAATTTGCATGAAACCAATTTATGGGACACATCAAATCCATCTTTTTCTTTTTGCATCAATTCCGTAAGAGTGCATTCTCATGAGGGGAGGGGCACCCAAGGATGTGAGCCTGACGGTGTTCCCAAACCTCAGGAGAATGCATTAGAACTGGAACCTCCTCCCCTTCCGCAAACAACTCTCTTTTTATTTCCTCACTTTTTTCCATTTCATAAAAAAAGAAATATTTTCATGGGAAAATGGGAATGGGGAGCTCCCCCAACATAATGCCTTAGGGTTCTTATGCTGGGGAAGATTTCTCAAAATACACATAGAAACAAAAAGGGAGTTGTTTATGACATTGGGAGAAATACACTTGGGAGAGCACATTAGATCCATGGATATCCCTCCCAGCCAGGCTTCTACACCTCATGATCTTCATATGTTTTAAGTTCATGATAGCCTTTGCCTTTTGTTTTAGATAGGTAAAGCTGTCGTTCACTTGGCAAGACATTCCCAATACCCACCCCAGGAAGCCGGCCTTTGGGATGGGGTCTTTACTTGATGAGACCTTTGGGTTGTCTTGAAGCACAAGAATGATGCAGTTGATGCATTCAACTACACTTGAAAGGTTGTTCCAACCACATGCATCATATCGACACAATCTCTAAAACCATCCTTTAATATGAAAGCTCTGACACCAGAAAAAAAAACACACACACAAGCTTTACTTCAATTCACAACCTGCATCTGTCATGCAATCCGATACCCGTGATGGGAAGTGATGGGAAGAAGAGGCTCTCAGTGACATTATTTATGAGAAACTGCTTGCTCACGCAAGTCTTCATTTACACAAATTGGAAGATTATTGTGGCAATCATAAAGCTGGCTCTCTCCTCAAAGAAGGGTAGTGTACTTTGGCTTAGCTTTTTCCCATGGGAAGACAGGCTTTCAGCCAGTGTGAAACCAGGAGCATTCTAATTTTTTTCTTAGAATTGGAACCAGGACCATTCTTAGAACTTGATTTCTTAGAACTTCAACTAAGTAAGGAACCACCCAACACTGCTTTCAACCACATATTATTTTGATGAGCAAAATTATTGCTACCAGGAAGCTCCATTCCCATCTCGAGAGAGGATTCTGATTCTCTACTGGCTACAATATTCAAAAAGATTTTCTATATTGTCTCATAAATTTTGGTTCTTTGAAAAAAAAACATTTTTTGAAAATTTCAACATTTCTACTACAAATGGTGTCCAAGTTTCCAAGCTACTAGGGTATGTGTGTGTAACAACAGACTGGTATGCAGCATGACAAAATGTTTAATACCAATATCCCCCTGATATGCAAGTTTTACAAAGGACTTTGGTACTCGAATTCAGTTGGTATGCTCAAAATCACAACCAGAACAAGGCATCACAAACACTCTGGCCCCTGCCAATAGATAAGATGTTGTACATCTACTTATTGTGTCCACACTCTGAACACCAAAAAAATCCGTTTCAATCTAAACAGTCTAAACACTTTCACCAAATTTGAAACCAGTTTCAACAATGTAAAACTGTGTCCAACAAAACTGCAAAATACTCAAATTGAGAACTCTTATTGTTTCTCAACTAATGTTTTTCCTCAATTTGTTTCTAGAGGCACTCTTTGAAGCTCTCTCCATCATCCAAACACACTAATTTAGATGAAGGAGATCTCTCTTGCCTAAGAGAACCAGTTGGTGACACTAAGTACTAGAAGCTGGCATATGAGAGAGAGAGAGAGAGAGAGAGAGAGAGAGAGCCTTTTCCCATCACAAGCTTGTATAATATCAATTGGCAATCACCACAACCGATTCACGAAAACCCCAATTGCGCAACCAATGTTGGCTGCATTAATCAAGTTCAGTACAATCCCAGGTTTTCGACTTCTCCAACCCGGGATTGAGTTGATACATTGGTTTGTGTTTATCAACAAGTGCAGTACATGAGCCAGGGCCCAGAGTGAACTAATATCCCCACCAGCACACCATGATGGATGGATGGTGCGTGGACAGGAAATGCATTTTTCATTATATTCCTATCCCCTAGCTTTACCACAGCACATCTACTTATCGGGTAGCCACCAAGTGCCTTACCCACCTATGGAGTGTAGACTGGCTGGTGACCAAACACTTAAGCGCAGTCCAAGGGGAGTGCTCCATTGTTTCTGGTGTCCAAACAAAACTTGAACCCCTCCTCTTGGTGCATCTTACACACTAACAATCGTTGAAAACAGATTAAAAATGAGAGAGTTACGGCCCCCAAAGTAAAGGGGGTCAAGAACTCAAAAGAACAAACCATTAAACCCTACAAAGGCCGTTTCCTGAACACTCAAACAATTCCTTTTAAGTTGCTCTGCTGCTATTAGAGTCCAAAGATGATTTTTAGAACTTCAGGTGGCACTCTTATAGCACTTTAAATTTGTTTAAAATCAATAAGACATAAGAAAGTTATGAGGTTTGAAAGTAAGAGGAGGTCAAAACGAAGAAAAATGACCCAAAAAAAAAAGCATCTTTTGCAATTCGAACTTATGTATTTTCTTTACTGCTATTTTTTGACTTGTCCTTTGGCTTTGCATTTCAAAGATGATTCGTAGAGCTTGAGAAGGCGCTCCTATAACAACATTGTAAGTCACTCAAAATGGAGAAGAATTGAGAAAGATCTGCCAAAGTGTTCGGTCATAGGCAGGCAATCAGTGATGGGCCAGTCTACTACACTCCAATATGGTAACCTTACTATGCTCAGCAATAGAAGCCTTATACCTATTACCACTTGCTTATGAATGCATCCAATAAACCTCATTCTACTCTCATATTTATATACACATATTATCAACTTGTATTGGAATCAAGGTTTTCATGTTTGGCATAAGAACAGTAGCATTAAATTAATGGGTATAAAGAATTTTCCTTGGCATTAATCATTCTTACAAAACAAAATATAATATGGTCACGGTTTTCTTCTTTCATTCAATTTTGTGACATTGAAAATTTGGCGAATTTTTCCAAAATCTTCCCAGTTTTTTTGTTATGAAAACAACAAAATATTTCTCAAAAAAACAGTGAATATGTTCAGAAATTCAGTAATAATGTTTGTTTTTTCTGATTATAAATAATGCGGTAGATATTGAGTTTTCATTTTGCAAATAATATAAATGTAAATTACAGCAATATTTTTAGAAATTGTAGATGTGGCAAAAGATGGTAAATGGCGAAAGCATAAATGTCATAAAATTTAATAGAGTAAATGAATGCGATTAAATGCAATAATTTTTAAAAGAAAAAATGTGGTGAATAAAGATTTTAAATGAAAAGATGCAATGGGCAGTAGTAATTTTTTAAAACTATAGATGCAATTAAAGATGACAAATTTCTCGAACATAAAAGGAGTTTAAATTTTATATAAGGTGTACACAATTTAAATCAAAAATTCAAACAACACAAAAAGGGTGGAGGGTTGGTGGTTTTTTAAAGGTAGAAAAGCATTTTACCTTAAATTTGAAAAACAATAATGTAGGGGAAAGTGGTAAATTTTAACTGCAAAGATGGGTTTAAAAGCGTGAATGTAGTAATTTTGAGGAGTATATCTATAACAAATTTTATGGCCGTAAATTTAAAGAACATAAAAGTAGGAAGATTTAGAAATGCAAACATGGTTCAAAACATTAATTTCGAGAAGTATAAACACATGGGACAAGGGTATTTAAAGAAATATAAATACAATCAAGGGTGACATTTCAAAAATATAAAAATGTAGGGGATGTTGGAAAATTTTAAGAACAAAAAGGTGGTCAAAACCAATAAAATTTAAAAGTAAAAATGTCATACAAATGATATTTGAAGAAAACATAAACAAGGGTTTAAAGTATCAAATATTAAAAGTAAAATTGCAGTTTAAAGTGAGGATTTTCAAAAGTGTGAATGAGGTTTCAACCAATGCAATTTATGGTGGTCATTTTAAAGATAAAATATGTTTGTAACGGGTGGTAATTTTGGAAAATGTAGATGGAGTTTATAGTGAGTTTGAAGAGCATAAAAGCAATGGGAAACAATACATTTGAATAACATAAATGTGGTGTAAAGCAACAATTTTAAACATGTACATAGTGTGGAATGTGGCAAATTTTGGAAAGAGAAATATGTCTAAGCGGAGGGAATTTAAAAGTGAAGATGTGATTAAAATTAAATTTTCATTATAAATATAAATGTAGTTTACAATGATGAATTTGAAAAGCAAAAATGCAACGAGAAGTGATGAGTTTGAATAACGAAAACATAGTGTAAAATAACAACTTTAAAAATATATAGATGTTGGAATATGGCAAATTGGGGACAACAAAATATTGTTTGTGAAGGGGGAATTTTTTAATGAAGATGTGATTCATGATGGTGTTTTAAAAAATATAGATGCAATTTATGACAACAAACTTGGAAAGTGGAAACGTGGCAATAAAGGTTAAATTTGAACAACACAACTATAGTGTACATCAACAATTTCAAAAGTATGTAAAGGCCCAAACATGGCAAATTTTATGAAGAAAAATATGTTTGAGAGGTGGAATTTTAAAATTGAAGGTGTGATTACAAAGGTATTTTTAAAAATATAAAGATGTAGTTTATGGTGGAAATTTCGAAAGTAGAAATGTGACGAAAAGTGGAAAATTTGAATAGTATGAATTGAATTGGGTACAAAGCGAGAATTGGAGGGGTAAATTTTTTAATGTAAATAGGGTTGAAAGCAGTAATTTTTAAAACCATAAATGTAGCAAAAGGTTGGTCATTTTTTTTAATAAAAAAAGGGATTAAAGCATTAAGCTTTAAAATGGAAAATGTGGTTCAAAGGGATTTTTTAAAAAATATAGATGCAATTTACAATTATATGATATCTTAAAGCTAGAAAGAAATAGACATGTTCATGCTCAAGATGAAAAGACACTGTGAACTATCCAAGTCCTTGTTGTTTTGTGGTGCAATTATCTTCTTAACCTAACTCATGATCACAATCGTCTACAATTGGGGTGTGGGTTATGAGCTTTTGGTCCAAAGGTTGATGTGAAGAAAGTAATGGCAAATTAATTGGTTTCTTATTGGGGAAATTTTGGGACATTGGAGTACTTTATGTTTTTGAAATAAATTCTCTAGCATAAATACTTGTTTTTTGGTACAAAGCAAAGGAACACTAGATGGGAAGAAAAGAAATGTTGAAAAAATCGTCAATGTTTATAATTACAAACATTGTAATTATTCATTGAAAGGCAAGAAAAGGGCAATCGAAATTTGCGTGCCTTTACCATGAAGGGATGTTTTGACGTGCTTGTGGACCTAGCTTTGTTGCCACACAAAGATAAGGATGTTGGGGTGCTTGTGGTGCTCTACATTAACGAAGTGGTCAGAGTTGTTGTACCCAATGCCCCTTACAATGATGATAGCTTGAAGGAAACCTTTTGGTTTGCTATGTTTGTCATGTCATGCAAAACTTCATTTCACATTGTCTCATTGGAACATTTAATGTTAATTGAAAATTGTTTATGTTGTAGATAGTATTACAAAATAAGGTTATATTTTATTTTCCTAATTTTACATTTTATACTTTGTAGAATGACCACGCAAGGTTTTGCATTTGTATGATAATATGTTGAAGGGATTGCGCGACTAATTAAAATCAAGTGTTGGTGGAGAGGACCAAAGGAAGATGGAGCAAAAGCTAATTAGTGTTCGATATTCAACTTGAAGCCTATAATGAAATATATAAAGTGATGGACCCAATTTACAAAATGGCCATCTTTAAGTATGAGGCTAGCAATAGGCTGGCTCCTTTGATTGTGTTTTCATACAAGATCAATTTTGATAACTTTCAAATGGCTTAAATCAATTTTAGTCATGATAAAATGATCAAAAGTGGTGGCAACCAAAATTTATTCAAAATTTATTTAAGCTCATTAATTTTTGGGGAGAAATCGATTTTTGTTGCCATCAAATGATCAAAATGGAATCTTGATCATCTAATGGCAACCAAGAACAACATGTGTTTTCATCACCATTGGGACAGCCAAAATCAATTTCAATCATAATTAGATGGCCAATCTTGTTCTTAATCACCAAATGGTAATTGAAAGTAATCATGACCAAGATCGATTAGGTTAAAAATTTGATGGCCAAAATTGGTTTTGGTTGCCATCACTAACTTTATATTTATTTTTGTCACCATATGACAATTGAAAGGACTTTGGTTTTTTTCACATGAATCCAACTATACATGCAGGTGGGCTTTTTATGAGAGCTCACATTTCTTCCACCCCCTTCTTGGCATGGGTTTTGTGGCTCGGTTGCTTCTTGTAATCAATGCCTAGAACCTTGTTAATAATGTTTTTATTGAGAATTTGTTAATGAAGCCAAATTGGCAATCATGCATAAGATGTAGCAAAAGCACTAAATGATGCATAAGAAGATTTTGCCGAAACTATTTATAAACTAGTATAAAGTTCAAAATTTTAATGTTTATTCCTACTTATTAGAACCTTTAACTACTTTTTGGCATAGTTTTTTACTTTTGAAAATTTTATGAAACTAAGACCTAAAAACCATCTATAGGAAGAATCAACAAAAGTGCCAACCATCCATAAGAAGGTTTTGCCAAAGCTAGCTATAAACCAATACAATCTACAAAAATTTAATGAATAATTTTATGTTTATGGTTACTTACTAGAATCAACAATTACTTTTTGGCATAAAGTAGGGGTGAAAGCACATTGCAATGGCCAAAAAATGTTGTCACAAATATTATCAATTTTAAATCGTGCATGTTTGAACTTTCATCAAGCCAATATTAAATTTCTTTTCATAAAATGTATCCATAGTAAAGTAATTCAACACCTAAATAGGAAATTTTTCAAAATAAATTACATTTTTTATTGATATTAAAATTTCAAAATATATTTGTGAAAATGTGATACTCATCACACAATACTACAAAGTGAAAATATACTCCAAAAACCATTCAAATGATTATTAAACTTCATGAAATACTAAATCATATATTGAATATGAGGTGAATTAATTCCATATGAAAAGTTCCACTCATGTGATTTCCCAAAAAAACATCTAGATGAGGTTTTCTATTAAAGCAAATGTAAGTGTGTCAAAAAAAATTTAATTGTTGAAATTTTATTCTCACTTGAAAGAGAACAAAAATTGTGAAGGAATGGTTTTAAGAAAAGTAGTTTTATGTATTTCTCAAAATGCTAGATGAAATGAAAAAACTCTATTCCCAAAATAATATAATTTGTACCAAAAACAAGTACATTTTTTTAATCGAATGTACCATCATAATGTGCTTCCATGCCTAGTATGTTCTTTAAAATTCTTTTATGAAGTTAAAGTGGTGACCATCCATAGGAAGATTTAACCAAATTTGGTTATAAACCATGTACAAAGTATAAATTTTAAATAATTTTATTACATTTATGGCTATGTACTAAAGCTTGTAATTAGTTTTTGGCCCTTCCATCAAATCATAAGGCAAAATTTAAGGTTAATTGGGGATAAAACAAGGACCGTTTGTAAGGGTGAAAAACTTCGTGATCTTGATAAAGAACTTGGATGCTTGTTAAACTACTCCAACTAAAGTGGGTTAGTAAACATTTGAATTTCTTATCAAGGGTAGGTTCTTGTTGGTTAATGCATTGGACAATAGTAGGTATTTGACCTAACAACACAACATGCTCCTCACCTAGATGCCTATCGAAAAAACACACATACATACATAAAGAGATAGAAAGAGACAAAGAGCCAGACACAGAAAACAAAGTCTCACTGGAAATTGGGAGAGTTCGCATAAAGACATTATGATCAACCAGCTCATAAAACGTCATCTTAGATCAAAAGCCCAAACCTCGACACATACAAAAAAATGGAGGTGAATTACAATGTGAAAGAAAGTTATGGGGCCCTAAATATCTAGGGACAACAAACACTAAGGAAACATATGCGAACCCTTTGCTTCCCTTGGTCACATTCGTACCGATCACTAAAGAATTGCAAAAACCTCGCAAGATGCATAAAATCTCTACTTTGCATGTAACAATCTTTAACCCTAGATGCCCTTTCCCCCACACAAGGATTGTGGATGGACAACATGAGTGAAGAAGAAACAAAAAAGGCCCACATACATGAAGGTGTACACCTTTATCTTCGCCAAAACCCATGGTGCAAATCATTGGCAGACAACAACTTTTACGTTGGTGAACTCAAAGACCTGAAGATCCTACTTCGCCTTTGTTAGCGAACAAGCTCCATCACTCCTCCTCTTGGCTTGGGCACATGCGCATCTTAGCCCCCACTTTGCCCCCAAAACATAAGAAAAAGGCAAAAGTAGCACATCCTTTTTGGAACACATGTTGGCAATTTCAACCCATTGCCAATTTAAGCAGAGGTAAATAATGATTTTTTTTTTTACTTAGGAAAGGTAAATATTAAAACCTTTTTTTATCATATTAAGGTTTAACCAGATTTTTAATTTAGGGTTTAATTTGTTGCTTGGGTTTTAACATTTTGAGCTTTCTGATTTTTTTTGAGTTTTTAATATTTTGTCCTTTCTAGTTATGTGATTGTAGAGCTTGCAAGTAATTTTCATTATTCACATTTGAATTTTAAAGTTAGTATTTTCGATGAATTCAATGATTGTTGGCATTGTATTATTAACATTTTTTTTCTTTTTGATCATGTTGAAATTTTGAAAGCTAATTGTCATAAGAGGATGAGAGTGGTTCAAGTGAGGAATTTATTCTTAGAGTTTAAAGTACCAGTTATCTTTCATGCAATGTTAATTTATTTTTCAAAAAAAAATTATTTGATTTTGTTTTTAGATGAAAAAATGCAAAAGATTTCACAAGAAACCCAATTTGGATATATAAATGCATCAGATTTAAGATTTTATTCAATTGGTCTGAAATTTGAACCACAAACGCATAAGGCGTTTTATTGACTAATTCAATTTGAAAAAAAGAAAAAGAAAAAAGGCTATTTAATTATTTTTTAGATGAAAAAATGCAAAAGCAACTTGCAAAAAACCCACTTTGGATACATCTATATGCATCAAATCTGAGATTGTATTCAACTGGTCTGAAATTTGAATAATAAGTGCATAAAGAATTTTTATTAACTAATGCAATTTGCAAAACTAAAAAAAAAAAAATCAAAAGAAAAAAACATATTTAACTTTGTTTATACATGAAAAAATGTAAAAAAAACTTGCAAAAATCCACTTTGGTAATATAGATGAATCAGATCTGAAATTTTGTTAAATTGCTCTGAAATTTAGATAACAAATGCATAAGGAATTTTTAAAACTAACGCAATCTGCAAAATTGGAACCAAAAAAAAATTCAACTTTGTTTTTAGATGAAAAATGCAAAAAGACTCACAAAAAACCCACTTTGGTAATATAGAAGGATCAAATCTGAGATTCTGTTGAATTATTCTGAAATTTAGACCACAAGTGCAAAAGGAGTTTTTATTAATTAATGAAATTTGCAAAACTGAAAATTTTCAAAAAAAAAAAATTATTCGACTCTGTTTTAAAATGAAAAATGCAAAAAAAAACTCACAAAAGAACCCACTTTGGTAATATAGATGGATTGGATCACAAGTGCAAGTGAGAACCCTAACCCTAATACATAATTTTTATATTAGGATTACATATATATATATATATATATTACATTTTACATCATACAAAGACAAATTCAAAAAAGGTAAAGCAAAAATATCATTTCAAAACAACCATAATGTATATGCATACACAAAGATTATAAATCAAATAAACAAAATCCAAAAATTGATGAAATAATTTAAATATCAAATACATACATTTTAAATTTGTTGCTAGAGCTCCAAGTGTTGTAAAAAAGAGTTTATAGAATTTGGAAAGTTTCAAATATTGTCTTAAACATTCAACAATTTTTTTTCTATGGTAAAATTTTATAATTTTTTTTCTTTTTTTACCCTTGTTATTGTATTTTTCTTATCTAGGGCGCAATTCCAATGGCTACTATAGCCTAGGCTATTAGCTATAGTTGTGAGACTCCACCTCCATGGCTAGGGTGTTAGTTGTGGGCAAAAGGGGAGGTTGTTGCCAAAGCCCCTCATTTGCCCCCTTAAGCTATGCATGTTCCCAACCTTTTTGCCTTGCCCAACCCCTGCCCAAACTCCTCCCCTCTGCCTAAAGTCCTACCCTCCTGCCTATTACCTTTCCTCTAATATCATTGCTTATTTAACAAATAAGGAAAAAATTCAACAAATTCACAAAAAAAAAAATAATTAAAAATTCTAAATGACACTTCAACTTTTAGACCCAAAATTAACTTCTTAATTATTAATTAGCTTTCTAACTTTCAATTAATTTATTTATCCCCATTTTGATCAAATTTCATTATTATTCATATATATTATTCATATTAATTTTTTAATCCATCATTATAGCCTAAATTTCATTGTAACTTGAGCAAAAGTTTTTAAAACAAAAGTTTACACATTTTTACATTAGATTTCAGGGCAACTTGAAAAAAAAATTCCAAAAAAATGTTTACAGATTTTTACATTAGATTTCATTACAACTTGAAAAAAGTTTCCAAAAACAAAGTTTTGCACACTTTGACACTATGAAGCACACAAGTGAAAACTTCACATTAGATTTCACACAAGAAACACATTACTACAAAAAAACAAGTTATTTTAACTAGAAATAATCAAGATACACCCCATTTGGATAGGCGTAAAAAATACCATTTTGTCAATCTAAATAAATTGATTTGGACCTAACTTGCATGACTAGGTGGTCTTTTGGACTGGCAAACTATTGGATTATTTGATTGGTCATTTTAACTAATGGATAATGGACCATTTAATTAATCAAATTTCTACCCAATTTTTTTAATGGATTATTACCCCCCAAAAAAATTGTGTAGGTAGGTTTAAGTAAGTAGGTAAGTAGGTTTTATATTGATTTTCATAGGTTGTAAAAAAACAAGTAGGTAGGTTGTAACCTATCTTAAACAACCCTAACTTAACCTAGTCTACTTAACATTCCTAACTTAACCTAACCTAACCTACCCACCTTAACCCTTTAAGTGTGTATATAGGTTACAAGTATTAGGAATTGAAGCCTTCACCTCCCTAATAATAAACCAAGTCCTTACAAATGGATTACACTTTTCAAAGTTGATAAAACTTGTCAAGTTTTTTATTTCGTTTATTTATTTCAAATCATTAGTTATGTAAATAAGTAAGAAAGTTAAATAATAAGTAGGGAGGTTGCATGATGTTTAGCAAGTGAAGGGGTAGGTACATAAGTAGTTAAATTCCATAGGAGGTAGGTAGTTAAGTAGGTAAGTGGGTAGGTAGGTGGGTATGTAAGCATGTAGGATGGCAAGTGGCAAGTAGGAGGTAGGTAGGTATCTATGATGGTAGGTGAGAAGTAAGAAATAGGTAGGTAGGTAGGTAGGTAGGTAAGTAGGTAGGTAGGTACTTGTAAATAGTAATTAGGGTAAGGATGTGAGAATATGGTAAGTGGGAAGTAGGAAGTAGGTAGGTAGGGTTATATGATGGTAAGTGGGAAGTAGGAAGGTTTAGGTAGGGCTTTATGATGGTAGGTCGAAAATAGGAGGGAGGTAGGTAAGGATGTAAGATGGTAGGTGGGAAATATAGGGTAGGAAAATATGTAGGTAAGTAAGTTGGTAGGTACACAATAGGCTATTGCCTAACCTTGTTAATAGTTGTCTTGACCAATTAGGTAGCTCATAGAATGTCCCATTTGACTATAATACCATTATCCATTTTGACTAAATATGACATTTTTGTTTTGTTCAACTTGACTAGATGTTCAATTTGACATATAATAAAATAGTTCAATTTAATTAAGGACTAATAAAAAATACACATGTCGTTCAAGCCCCAAGCCTATAGTCAAAAAGTACATGTCCATTTGTAAAAAAAGACTTGTTAGTCAATTTGAACCTTTTGAAAAACCATGAATTATAACAATGAATCAAGATTTTGGGTTTGTGGCCCAAATGTTTGTAACCACAAATGTCATTCCTTTAGAAAACATTCAATTTTCAAACTTTAGAAAACAAAAATCCATTTAATAAGAGAGTCGAAAAATGCTAACATCATTCAACTCTTGACCTTTATGATGAGGGATGGTTAGAAATGCGGAAAGAAGGTTTTTGAAAATGTGATTGGGGGGAGATTGCCTACAAGCTTGATGGAGGGTACATTTAAATAATGTTTGGACAAAGTTAACAAGATGCAAAGGATGTACAAAAAATATCAACAAACACAAATTGAGATAAGTGCATGTGCTTGCAAATGGGTTTGTTATTAAAAAAATGCATAACTTTTTTATAAGCACAACAAAAGTTGGTGGGGCTTTTGGAACATACAATGATGGGAATCAAGTTGCACCTAAGAGTGCAAGTATTTTGAACCATGTTGACATCAATGAAGATGTTACACAACAAAACTTCAATGGATCAATTCTTAAAGTTTCCAAGCACCCTAATATTCCATTGATTGCCACTTGTAAGAAAGAAAAAGTTGATGAGAAACCAAACAAAAAACATGAAAGAAGTAGCAACAATGGTTTTTTTGAATTAGCCCTTGCATTTTCTTAATTTGTGGAATTTTTTATATAGCAAAATTGAAACAATGAAAATGGAAATGCATTCACAAATGGCAAAGGAGGTGATGAAAGTGCAAAAATCCATTGCCAAATCGATCATGGAGATGGAAGAGTGACAAACTCAAAATATTTTACAAATTTTACTTCAAATGACAACATTTTTTGTAGATGTGCTGAAATTGAAATTGACTAAAGATTAGTTAGTTAATTGTAGGATGTGTGTAAACAAAACATTTTGGCAATGTTTTCAAAATTGCAAAAATAAATAAAAACACACATTTTTTATTTCAATATCCACATTTTACTTTCAAAATACATGTTTGTTAAATTTTAGGATGACACTTTAACCAAGATGCAAATAATGCATCTCTTAACAATTCAACATTTGTTTTTGTTTGTTTTCTTTCTTAAGGACAATTCATCCTATCAAAACCAATGAATGGGTCACCTCACTCCCTAACATTTGAAAAGCATGTTTAGGGATGCCATGTAACTCACAAAAGTTGTGCAAAACACAACAAGCCATGATGATGTATGGTGTTTTGTCCACATGCACCAACATGCCTTTAAGGGTGTCGAATGCATTATCGATCATAACTCAACCTCCATTCATTGAAGCATTGAATTGGATTATGTCAATTGTAGCAAGGTTATGTATTTTGTATTTTTTACTGATGTATGGTCAAATTGGGTAAGCTAAATTGCCTAATATGAATGGTCAAACTTCCAAACCTTTAATGTTCACCACTAGCTCTTGTAAAATTTCACAAGTCCGTAACTACCTATATAAAGTAGAATACTTGAATTATTCACCATTATGAACACCACTAGATTGTCCTACAAATATATTCCAAAAATTTTATTTGTCACAAACACGTTGCACAACCACACTAAAAGAACGTTTATGGTTGTTAAAATCTCATGGGGCAATTAGATTTTTCATGGATGGTTGAAATCATAATGGAACATGTGTACCATTAATGACACCTACAATTTGCTCAATATTAATCAAATCTCTAAATCTCTCAATGATAGATATTAAA